>Ga0116227_10001290_pt1 | contig 55377 bp, 42 predicted proteins | sample S1TSphgellanicum_FD_89693 | JGI IMG/M metagenome (GOLD analysis project Ga0116227, IMG submission 89693) | Host-associated microbial communities from peat moss isolated from Minnesota, USA - S1T2_Fb - Sphagnum magellanicum MG | ecosystem: Host-associated > Plants > Peat moss > Unclassified... | reverse complement strand
CTGCCGCTGTTTGTGCTGTTGGGTGCGCCGCTGCAAAAAACATGCTCCTCCCCCACCACAAAAAAACATTTTTTGGGGCCTCTTGCAAAAATTTTTTGTTTTTCGAAGGCTTTTGATGTGGTGCCTTTTTTTTTTTTTTTTATGCTCAAGGACATCTATTCATCTATCGATCGATCACTCAGTGTGTTTAACTCCTCCGACGTCTTGATCGCCATTACAAATTTCACTGGTGAGAAAGAAGCTCTGTTGTTGTCTCTTATTAGACTCTGACGAGTCTCACGACAACGTTTCCTCTTCCTCCAGCGGCTCAGCGATTCTGCTTTTCTTTTTTTTCTGTTTCTTGTTTTTTGGTGGTAACTTGTTGCGAACCCTTGTTTCTGCTTGAATCATCAGTTTTCCCTGTAGTTTTCTGGTGATCGGTAAGGTCTGGAGTGTTCTGTAGTGCGCTTGATCTTTTTGTTTTCTGTACTAGGCTTAATTTTGTCGTGATAGGAGTCCAGCCCCGCGTTGCTCCTGCTACGTCTCCAGTGTATATAACTCGACGACTGCACCAGATGGACAGTGTCAATTTGTTGTGAACGACCTGAGTTTGTGGATTGTGATTCAAAAGAGTTATAATTTCATGTGTACGTAATTCGGAGCACAGCTTCTGTCGTGATCTCTTCTTGATCTGAAGGGACTTGGATGCGCCGCGCCGGGCGGCGGCCGGCCGGTGTTGCCATACATTTTCTTCTGCCATCGACTGTGTTTGGTTTGGTGTGTTTTGTTTTGTTTTCCACTAGTATTGATCTCACAGACTGGCGCTGGGAAAATAATTCCTAGCGCTTCTCTTGCTGCAAATTACTTCTGAAGCGTCTGCTGCAAATTACTGTGAGTAGCTGTTTCTGTTGTTTGTTTGATCAGGCATGTGCGAGAAGGAATGCAAATGAGGCTCTCAGCCGATGCTTGTATTTTAAGCTGCTGCTGTGGCCTGATCTATCATCTGTTTGATCAGATCATCAGCTCCTGATGAGATTTTGCTGGTAGTAGTAGTTGCTGCTGCTTTGACAGTAGCTTGTGTTTTCTTCTTTGGTCCCTAGTTGATCCGCTTCAGCAGCTCTGATCTTCAAACGCTCTTCAAACGCTAGTCTTGGTAGATCCCTACAACTTCGAAAGATCTCCCTCTCCCGGCTGATCTCGAGCTACTATATCTTTCTCTGACTCGACATCCGCCTACAGTTTGCCATCGGTTGAATCTCTCTTTCATCTCTCAACTTCCGCTATTGTCAGATCGAAGGGGCAGAGCTACAGATCGCAGCTGTGAAGAGCCTCATTGGTAAGTACTATGCTTCAAACCCAAAAATGCAACAACAGATCAATATTTTCTGTGTGTCTGTGCCGGTCTCGTATGCAGCAGCCTGGCTGGGATTTGTTTCAATTCAATTGATTTTGTGTGCAACCAGTCTCATGGCCGAGCTGCTACACGAGTGTCAGAAGGATCGACCCGAGGTCGATCTCATCATCATCATCATCATCGATCTGTAGCATGTGCGCATGATCAAGATGGAAATTAGGACTCGGATCTAGTGTTGCCTACAGCTGCTGAAATCGATGCTTCTTCTTCTTCGTAGAAGATTCTTCGTAGAAGAACCGTGAATGCTTCAAGCAGCCTCATGATCTGACCGCATTCGATCTCTCCCTCTCTCTCTCTCTCTCTCTCTCTCTCTCTCTCTCTCTCTCTCTCTCTCTCTCTCTCTCTCGTGTGTACAAACTTGTTCAATAGAATCAGTTCTGTGATTTTGCGATGTGTTTTGTCATTGCTGATCAATGCTCTGAAGGGCTTTTGAGTCCTACCCAGATTCCAGGGAGAAATAGTTTGTGAGCCACCAAAGTTTGCTGCTTGTGTCACGCAAGGTGCAACTAGAGATCATGGACATAATCTAATACTCAACAAAATGTAGACTGTGGCATGAGCATGAGCTACATCTTCCTGAAAAAGAAAAAAAACGAAGAATAAATAAAAAATTTGTGAGCAGCAATCCTCATGACAACTGATCTAGTGTTTGTGGATGCATGTGCGCTGACAGAGCTGCTGAAGGCAGGCTTCCGCAAGCACGTCGCTGCACACAATGACTCATCATCACAGCAGCAGCTCTCCGCCGACCAGCTGCACGCGCGTGCCTGTTGGCTTCAGGTTCCACCCGACAGATGAGGAGCTAGTGGGTTATTACTTGCCCAAGAAAGTGGCTGCGAAGCACATCGACCTTGAGCTCATCAAGGAGCTTGACCTGTACAAAGTGGAGCCATGGGATCTCCAAGGTACATACATGCAAAATGCACAAACTACTTCTCCTCTCAATATGCATGATGTGAACTCCTTCCTGATCAGCATGCATGCAGCTGAGCATTATCCTCTAGTGGAGGAGCTCACGGTATGTACATGCATGCCGTGAGACGAGAGAGAGAGAGAGAGAGAGTTCTGGAGCGAGGAAATAATGCTGAATATCGACTGGAAAGCTGGAGAACTGACAGTTGTGTGTGTTTTGGGTGAGCACAGATGTGTGCAAAATCGGTGCAGACACGATTACCGAGAAGCAAACGGATTACTACTTCTTCAGTCGCAAAGACAAGAAGTACCCGACTGGAAACCGAGCTAATCGAGCCACCACAGCCGGCTTCTGGAAGGCGACAGGACGCGACAAGGCAATCTACGTCGCTAAGGACGTGCAGCAGCTAATCGGAATGCGCAAGACACTAGTGTTTTACGAAGGACGAGCTCCCCATGGCAACAAAACGGATTGGATCATGCATGAGTTTCGTCTAGACGATGGCCCTGCCATGCCTGCCCATGTATGGATCCTGCACATCTATCACCCACCTAGTGTAGCAAGCTCCTCGCAAGCTAGAGCCTCTGTTGTTTGGTTGCCGCTCATTTCTTCCTCATCTCCTCGTACTCTAGAACTCTAAGTTCAAGCTGCATGAACAGATAGATGATAGATTCATGTGTTGCAAGCTGATGGTTGAAACTGGAGCTTCTCTTGGAATTTTTTTGGGTGTGCAGGATGATGGTGGGTGGGTTGTGTGCCGGGTGTTCAAGAAGAGCAAGAACTTCAAGATGAAGAGTACTGAAGAGAGGGCGGTTTCCTTTGAAGGATCATCACAGTTTGGGCTGAGTATGCCTCTGGAGAATAGTAATATCATGGGCCGCGAGTCTCCCGAGATTCTTTCTGAGGCTGCAGCTCCTCATGGCTCTGCAAGCTGCTGTTATCCAGCAGCTTTGGTTCCTTGTAAGCAAGAGATCATCACGCAGCTCATGGACAACAGCTGCAGCAGCTACGATGATCCCTTTAACAATGCTCCACCTCTGCATCAGATGGCACAGCAGCTTGGTATGCACAACAAATTGCAGCAGAGTAACAACAACGGTAGCTGCAGAAAGCTTCTTGACACGGGCAGCTTCTTTAGCGCCGATCAGTACTATGCGTTGGAAAACGATCACAACTTCTCTCCTTGCACCAGCTTGTTTGCATCCTCGGATGCAGCTCGCTGCAATGACAACATCCCTGGAGTTCTATCCGGATTCCCAGCACTAGATGACTGGGCGGGGGTGTATCATGAGAGCACTGGTGTGAGATCAACTGGCGCTGCTGCTGCTGCTGCTGCTGCTGACAGCTTCAGGTTACCAGCTGCAGCAACCACCACTGCAAGAGCTGCTGCTGCGGATCAGTCACTCATGGGGGGTGCAGGGGACATTCACATTCTGCTTCAACTCAAGAGGCAAAACTCTGATCTTTTCCCCTCCAGCTGCGAGTTTGATCTCTGGAACTTGAACCAGATGTCATATCAGTCTAAGTGAGAATGAATATTGTGAGGCTGCAGGAGATACAGTCTGACCCATGACCCAGTTGAGCTAACTTCTAGAATCACACTGGACTAGTTCTGCATCAAATGTCCACAAACTAGAATGTTTCAGACAACAAAGGGAAGAAGAAGAAGTCCTTCTGTCTGTCCAGGAGAAGAAGAAAAAGAAGAAGATGATGATGCTGCTATAACCTTCAAAGAGCAGTTGTCAGAAACTAGAAGTCGGGAGTGTTCTAGAGAAGGATATATAACTGCAACCCAATGCAGCAAGGCGGTGCAGATCACTTGTATTCCAACAAGAACAACGCCAGATTCAGTGGAGTTGTTGCATAGTGATGAGCCTGGAATGAATGGAACCAACCCCCCATGCAGGATATGGATCAAGCTGATCGTAGCTAGAGCAGAAGTCAGAGCAGAAAGAGTGCAAGATAGTGAGACAGCAATGTTCTCAGACTCGCTAGCTTCAGACAAAGTCTAGGAACATCAAGAGTGCAAGCAACATGAACTGGACAACCCCAGCAACAATGGAGAGCATTGAGTTTCCTGCAACAGATCATGGAGGAATTTTAGCAACAAATATCGCAACATTTGCCAGCTCTCCCTTGCACATTCAAGAGCACACACAGCAAGTAAGCACTGTAGATCCAGTGATAAATCTTCATTACCCAAGTCTTCCTTGAGCACAAGTTTTCCTCTCATAGAAGGGAAAACACGTCGTGTTGTAAACTTAGCCCCCAACAATTTCAGAACTTTGGTGAATTGTGTGTTGTTTTGTGTTGGGATGTGATTTCAATACAGTAGTTGTGAACATGATTAATTTTTATAGCTTAGAGATCATTGAATCTCCTGTCAGAAGCAGGGACCCATGATCACCATCAGGGCACCTAGATCTTTTTTTTTTTCCCCTTAGTCAGTCTACTTGCTGCACAGCAATTGCTGCATGTGTTTCTCAAGGTGATTCACCCTTTTCTTGTAAGATATGGACACTGCAATTTGTTGATCTATTTGTTGTACAACCTGTTGATGTGAACCTGGAGCTCAGGAAGAATTTTAATAACTCAAACTGCATGGCCACCATGACCAATTTACACATTTTGTGGCACTATTTATTTCCAGCAGCTCGGGGTCTTTGAGCTTCTTATGCTTCTTTGCTTTGTTTGATCATGTAGCTGGGATATAATACTGTTCTGTGAAGAATTCTCCCCTTCTTATCACTATTGATCACTGCTACTGCTAGTACTACTTTCTGATGGCTAGAACCAATTGCTAAAGAGGTACTAGGGCGGCACCCATTGCACGGCTCTGTTTTGAGAGCTGGATACTGGAAAGAGTAGCATGTCAAGTTTGACACTATCTGCTTTCAAATCTGCAAAGACCTGCTCATCTTTTAGTACATGTAGAGAAGTTCTGTACTAGTCTAGGGTTGAATCATTCATTGCTCTCTTTGTCAGACTCTCATAGTCAGGCTCCTCTCTTCAATTCATCATAGTCTCTTTTGTTTTTCATCATGGTCTTCCTTGTGCTCATAAATCCATAGATCTTCTCTCTTACTCATATTCATAGTCTTCTTGTATTCATAAAACCTATGATTTGTAATTTAAGATTGAATTCGCCGATCGGCAGGATTGCAATGTTAATCTGGACAATGCTTTATCATAGTCCTCCTCTCTTCAAGTCATCATACTAGTGTCTCTTCTTTGTCATTAGCATTCTTGTTCTCATAGATCCATAGGGTAGGATAGGCTGGTCACTGAACACTTAGCAGCTCAGAGAGCTGGGGTTCAGTGATTGTGCATTTGATGGTCTTGGCAATCAAAGAATTTTGATAGGGCACTAGTCTAGCCACCAGTAGCGCTTTACAAACTTCAAATTGGGTCAGAAATGCAAAAGTTAGGACCTCCCAAAGTGGGTGGGGTCCTTGAAAATAGAATACTTGCCACACACACACTCTAGCCCTGCAACAGTGCCAAGATTTGTCATCTCATTCGCTCATCTGCAGGATTGCATTGCAATGCTCTAGATGATTCTTTGACTACTTCAAAATTATGCTGATTTTACTTCGAATCAAAACATCAATCAAATCTTGTGGACAGTTCTTACTTGCAAAATTATGGTGCAACTTCAATTTCGATCATCAGTCAATCTCCTCGACCATTCTTTCATTGTTGGAGATTACTAGGTCATCAGCAATGTCAATCTCCTCGACCATTCTTTCATTGTTGGAGATTACTAGGTCATCAGCAATGTCAATCTCCTCGACCATTCTTTCATTGTTGGAGATTACTAGGTCATCAGCAATGTTCGACATACAATACTTTTATTGGGCATATGAAAAGGAAATGCTAATTCCAATCATCACTTTTGACATCCTCAAGAAAATGTATTCAGTTGTTTCAAATGATTTGAGGCATCACTTTTGAATTCAAGGAAATGGGTGCAGTCAGTTAAAATCAGTGCTGTCCACTTCCTGAAGAACATGCATGTTGCCCCTTCAACTCATCACTTGACTTCCTAGGATAAAATGCATACAACCACAATTCCCAAATCGCTCTTTCTGAAGTCCGAAAGTAAGCAAAAATCAGCATCATCATCACAGAAATCTTTCAATGTGTTCTCAACAAAAGCTCAGGTTTATGATTTTCAAGAGCTGGACCAGGAGCTTTGAACCCCAGAGATTTATCTGCTAGATTCATCCTTGCTATATCTCCTTGCTACAAGAACCTAGGTCTCACTTTCAGTGAATCCAACCAACACTAAATCAAGCAATCACATCCCTCATTTTGCAGCATGTGCCCAACCTCATTGAGAAGAGATTCCCAGATCCGTGTGTTATCTCCTCTGGACAGACACATTTATCCATTGTTTTACTTTGAGTCTATTGCTGACTTATCTCAGCCCACAACCACAACTAACTTTACTATTATTGCACAGATGCTAATACAATGTGTCATCCTCAGTCCTGAGAGACCTTGGCAGACATGCAATTTTGCTAGATGGGCACTTCACTGCCTGGCTAGAACCCCAAATTGGACAAATGCACCACACAAAATGCCTACGTTTCTAATCAACCAAAGAAAACTGTCTGGAATCTAGAATCAAGAATATGTTGACACTCTAAACCTCAACCTTAACATGCTTGACAGCTTGAGTGCTTTCTTGACAGTTTTCATGCACACAAGCAGAATTACCTACCGCAACTTCCCCAGCTTTTGGAACCTGACCACAGAAAAAAATGTAGCCAGACCTAATAGGGCAATACAATATCACCATCAATAGGTATGTTTTATGGGCTAGCTTTCTCATAATGCTCCTCAAAAGGACACAAGAAAGGTCGTCCCTACCATAGACCGAAATCACTTCTGTTCTGAAAACTTCCTTCAGATGGTCTGCAGGAGCTGTTCCTACACACAATCGGCCAAGAAAATGCTTCCAATTTGTGGCAGTGTATCCAACAATGAACCTCCGACTGTGAGAACTAGTCACCCATCCTTTGAAACAATTTTGATTTCAAGAGAATGGAGGCCAATAAATTAGGCCTTATCTTTTAAGGTCTTCTCCAATAGTTGGTTGCTATTCATCATATGAAGTTGCATCACTGTTTGGTGACTCATCAGTACTTGTATTTGTTTCAAGCACTGGAGGAATTGAGTCCACTTTATACCGCACAATCTGCCAAAATCAGAAAACAAGGGTATACTACTGAGATATTCAAGCTTAGCTGTCAGATCAAAAACAAACTAGGATCCTAAGAGCACAAATATATTTAGCCAAACTGTCTTTTCACCCAAGAGAGAGAAAGTTGATGCAACTGCTCAGGACATAGGACCATAGCTATGGAGAGATTCCGTAGATATCATCCATGATCTTCAATAAGACATACTTGACATTCAGGGCTGACCTCTGAAACAGAAAATCTGAAATGATCGGAGTTACATGTCCCATCAAAAAAACTATTCACTAGAAATTTCAGATCTAATTGGTTGAACACAGTATAAAGAGTAGACAAAACAGAAGACTGCAACAACAATGGATGACATTTGTCAGTTCTTGAGTGATTCAAGAGCTTGATGACTTCAATTATCCCAAGGAGAATTTTAAGAACCCAACCATTCTCTGTTGGGACATAAGCTTCTTGTAACTTAGCACCCCACAAGTCACAGGATAGCTTTATAGAAAGACCTGAGCCATTTAGAAACTTCTGAGAGAAGTAGGAAAAGCTGAAGAAACCTAGGCTTGATGGGATTTTGTGGAACTTCCAAGCCACACATGAAAGGAAAGACAAGGGCCACAATTTGCTTTGAACATGTTAGCAGCATTGAAAGAACTATGAAGACTTCAAACTTCAGATTACTAGACACAATGTTATTGTCTGGTACCTTGCGGTAGAAGTTTGAGTAAGTATTGTCCCATATCAACTTGTAGGTGCCAATGGATGGAGAGCAGAAGTTTCCCTGACAAATCACAAGAAGTCCACAGTGATAATGCAGAGTCAGTTCTCCACACCACTTTGAATGCAAGTCCAGCATCAAAGGAGTCACCATGGATAGTTCTATTGCTGAAGCGGAAAGTGATGTTCAAAAAAAATCCTCTTCAATAGTTGTAAAATGGTTTTCACACAATTCCATCAAACAGTACAAGAATACGGTTTCACTCTTAACAAAACTTGGATCACGGTTGGTCAGTAGAAATGAGCATAGGCAAATACATGGGTTCCTAGTTTCATGAACCTAGACTAGCAGAAACAGAGTACCTGGTGTGCTTCATAGCGATGATAAGGAAGCATTGGTCGCTTTGTACTTGATGAATCCTCGAACTCCACACTGAAGCCAACATCCTTCAAACGCACATCCAATCAATACAAGAGTGAGTAGTTCACAAATACCCGTGCTAACCTCAAAAAAAATGGGGTATTGCAAGCTGTACCACATAGTGCATACAGGCTGGATCTTGAAACTATGTGGGGGAACCTAACAATAGCTACAGCTCCTGGATTAACCATGTTATGGACTTACAAAACTTTAACTCCAATGTAAAGTTGTAGCAAATTCTTCCAACCCAGGTCAGTTGGTGAGTCACAGAAATAGCAAAACTGAACCACACCCCTAGGAGAAGCAAGCTCCAAAGGAGCACTTCCACCTAAAGACTGTCTAAACACCAACTTTCTTTACATGATGAACTTGCTATTCATTCAACTTGTCCAAATTGCACAAAAAGAGAACTGCATAATGCAGACAGAGACTTGAAGAGTACATCAGCTTACACAAATAACAATTTCACAACTGCATGCATTCCTTCAGGGCATTCCTGAAACTCACTACAGCACAAGTGAATCATCAATTATACCTTTCCAGCTGTCAGTCGGAAGTCCCAAGCAACTAAAGAGCCCTCACACTCAACTACCACTGGCACCTGGTTAAAGAAGCAATGCCCCCATTTTCAGCATACAAAGAATGATGCAGACCAATTCTTCAGAACTTGAACCCACAAACGATGTCACATTGCAACATTACTACAAGGACATGTCATGCTACATGGGAAGATGTGGAATAGCAATGGAAATTGTGTGCTCACCTCATGTGTCCTTCCAGCTACAATAATTGCCTCCAAGAAATCATTACTGCATTACATCCATGTGTGCAAAGAGTCAATAATAGATGGAACAAATCATGTAGGCTGAGCTCAAGGAGCATGAGCAAGCAAGTAACTAGTTCACAAAGCTTGGTTACAGAGGAAGGGTAAATCTGAACATCAAAGCAATTGAGAGACAGAGAAAACTTACGTGTTCTTGGCAATTCCAGCATCCTCAGCAGATATAAGAAAAGGAGAATTCTCAAAAACTTCCCTGTGACCACATCAGAGCTGAAATTCAACTGACAAATTACAAACCTTGAAAATACTGCAACAGAACCCAAAAAAGGCTCACAATAGAAAACAAGATAATTGATGTTAGATTCAGATAGAAGTTTTACCGCAGAAAGCTGAGAAAACGCTTCAATTCAGAGCTGTAAACATTCACTGACTTCTCCATCAACTCTAAAAGTTCTTCTGTTGGACTGTCCTCATACAAACCATCAATCAATCCTATTAAAATTGGCATCCACACCACAAGCTCCAGGCATTTGAACAAGCACTAAAAACTAGTTTGCTCCTGTCAGTATGACCTAATTATGCTCTAATAAATGCATGCATGGACAGGTTCTACCATGCTTTTGATTCAAGAATGTGATGAAAGAAAGAATGGATTTGTCCATAAAAGCCTGAGCTCAATAGACAGGAAATTTCTCAGAAGAAAAAGCAGCCGTGCATACCAAGCACAGGAACATGCAGAACTGTTCACTACTGACAGTAAAACCTCCTAACCTAAAAGACAGTCAACCTCAACCCCAAAACAGGTAAAACTGAACAGCAAGATTGTTTCCAAAGTAACTGAGGTGGTGCAAAGTTTGTGGTAAGTTAGTCTCTCCTTAACTATTCACTCACTCAGTGGTAATTCAGTGGACCATAGTAGAAGAGAGAGTGTGACATACGAAATGGGGTGGTCAAATGAGGACCACCATAGAGAAACAAACACCCGTAGTGCAATTGAGAAACTGGTGAGCTCGTAAAGAGGAGGTCCATAACGCTGCCGCTGTTCCTCCATGGGGCTGCCACACAGGCCCATAGTAGTACACTCAGAAATGCAAACCAGCAACTAACATTGGAAATATATTACAATGACATTTAAGAAACAACTAGTCGCACAAATGGAAACAGCAAGCATGACTAACATCAAGCTAGTCATCATCTTTTCGCTTTGGAATGTAGAATTGTACCCATTGTCATCATTGATCTGACAAACAAAGTCCAACAGCACCTGCACCAATAGGAAAAGGATCCCCACCTTAGCAACCCAGACATTTGAAATGCTTGGAAGTCAGCAAATTTGTGAAATGAAACTTTAAAAATTCCAAAGTCCCCATAAATGTACAACAAACAGACCTAAAACTGGCAGCATGGATCCAAAATCAAATCCAGTCATTCTACAGCAGAAATGGCCTACCAGAACCAATTTTCCATTCAAGAAACTTCCATAAATACGATGCCAACCTTGGCTGGTGGATTAATACCTGAGGAACTCCCACAAGCCACTTCACTATGGTTCTCAGCACACCAGTTGATGAACCAAGCTGCGCTAATTGGTGCCGCCTGTCATTCACAAACAAATCAGAATAAAAGATAGCTCTAGCTCTAGATCTGAAACCCAAAACAAAAGCCTCAGAGCTTAACATGAGCATTCCATTTCACTGCTCATCTAGAGATTTCAGTGCAAGCCACTGAAGATTTATAGCAATGAGAAAGCACCTGTCCATCTGCTGCCGCCATAGAAGCAAATATTTATCATGGATGCTACCCCCAGCAGCAACAAGGGCATCCACTTCAGCTTGACGCCGCTTTTCAGAGCGCTCTCGCTGTTGCTTAAAGAGTACACTACGGAAATCCTGAGGCATGTACGTGAGCACTGGAAAAAACCAACAGTCAGTGACAACCATTTGACACAGGGTCTGAAATAAGGGCACATGTGCTTGACAAAGACAAGTAATAGACAACCCAGGACTCCTAACCATAACCTGTACATACCCATGTTGAATATCCTTTCACTGCTTGCCTTCTGGAATTCTTGAATGGTGATCAATAGAAGTTGCATCTCTTCCTCCAGCTTAGCTAAGCAGACAGCAACTGCAGACAGGGAATCCTGCCCCTTGAGCTGCCAAAAAGAAAAGAGGGATCCATTGCTCATGTGGCCATATCTCAAGGAAAGCTCAACAGAAAGCTTCAAAATACACACATGATGGAGATTAGAAAGACTAAATATTAACTGATAGGAAAGTGAAATTACCCACCATGGAAGGCCAATTGTCCTTTTGTAACAGGAAAAGTATTTCTTCAACTTGTTCACGGTTTCGCCAGGTATTCTCATCAATCTTATGAGGTGGAACAAAATTCAGTTGTGTAGTTACATGTGAATTCCCTGTCAAATTCATATCATCCCAAAAAGGAACACCCACCCGCACCCCACCCCCCAACACACACACAGCACTTCTTTTTCAAGACTGGCGCATAGTAGCATTTCTATCACATACACTTTTGCAGGTGCTCTTCATGGCCTTTGTGTGTGATCTCCATGTCATATTCTTGTTCTGTTATTGTCTTCTTCTACAGACAAACTCAAGAGAGCCATGAAGAACACAGAGAGGTGGATCAGATGCACTGATATTGACCTTTCGCTTGAGAACTACTTATCATATGCATCATCAAACCATCCATTTCATTCAGTGTGGTAAACTAGGGTTACCTAATAACCAGTCTGGTGCCTTTCAGAGAAGACATTGAACACAGTCTTTGGACTGAACCCTAATTTCAGGACTTAACCCTAGTTGAAGCTCTGGAGTGAAGTGAATAGAAATTGGCCAAAATCCAGGAAACAAAATGGCAGTCTGGATGCCCAACCAAGTAGACGAGTTTCAGAGACATGATGAAGTGAGAACCCAATTTTCCTCTATAGTCAGTCATCAGAAAGAGAAAATGAACGAAGGCAGAATCGGTTTGCAAAAGAAGTGTCGTATGGCACAAATATAGTTGGTTACCTGTATCATCTGGATTGGCTGCAAGGATACGAAGTGCTTGCTCCTTACAAGCGTTAGTAAGCAAGCTCACATCCGATGTCAAAGGCTGGAAGGGATACTTGTCATAGAATTTAGATAGAAAGGCTCGAGTGATAGGCACAAGTCCTGCTGTCGATGCCATGGCCACCACCTTCACAACCTCCCCTGAGCCTTCCTTCCTTCCTCCTTCCCTCGCCCACACTACCAGAATTTCCGCCACAACAACAACGAAGATGACGACTCCCTCCCTCCCTCCCTGCCTCTCTCTCCCTCCTTGACAAAGCTCGCAGAAAATAAAACCACAAAACAAAGAGAAAAACAAATTCAAAAGCTGGAAACCTCAACTACCAAGATCATCAATTCCCACACTTAAAAACTGCACACAATCTGGAGAACGCAAAGAAGGTTTCACGAGCCTCCAAAAGAGGTAGGAGAAGCAAAAACCCTCACAATCTGCAAGCGACGATCTCGAGAGTGCAAAGCTTCCGGGAAGAAGAACCAAAGCTCACACAACCCTGGAAGTCCACAAAACCTACCATGTACTCGGCTTTTCCCCCCTACCTCCCCTTTCTTTCCCCCCTACCTCCCCTTTCTTTCCCCCCTCCCTCCCTTCCTACCTTCCTCTCGCCACCCGGGTCTCCTCCGGGCGCCCCCGGCCCCCCCCACTCGCCACTCCCAGAAATCAACCCAGAAAGAGACAAAATTTTAACTCTATAAAAAGAAAGAATTTTTTGAAAAAAACCCAAACCCCCTGAAGAATAGGGTAGGTACTAGGGTGCTATTGAGACCCATACACATTAGATCCAAGCATCATTCCATTGTAAGTACCATGGTGGAAAAAAAATTAATAATTAAATTTAATATTTATAAATAATTTTTTAATATTTTTAATTTAAATAATTTTATTTAAAGGGGTGGAAAATAATTGTTGGTTTTTTATGTAGTGTATTTTGAAATTTTTGAAATTTCTTTTAGACATTGAAATATGAATATCAATAATAACATATAATATATATGAAAATCAAACATGAAAATAACATTTTGATTGAATCCTCAATCCTCAATATTGTGTGAATTGGGTAATTAATGTAGCTTTCATAAGCTACATTTTTGGACAAGAAGTTCAATTTAATGAATTTATTTTCAATTTTTTTGTCATTTTTTTTGGCAAAATAATTGGGAAATTTTTGGATAGGTTTTTTTTTTTAGTGTAAATTGAAATAATTTGGCTACTTTTTTGGAAAAAGTCACAATTTTTTTTTTGTATCATAAAATTGAATAAAAACCTTGGTTCTATTTCTTGCTATATACATGTATTATATAGAGTCAATATGTGTCATGAAAGCATTTTTACTAGTAGCAATAGAATGATGTGCACAAACATCTTTTTTTGAATTGGCAAAATGTCGCGAAAATGTTTAATAAAAAATTTGAAAATGGAGTATTTTTTAAGGCTTCCATTACCTTGAGTGAAAAAATATATAGTGTAAATTGTAGTTTGTTTATCAATTCGTAATGAAAAATATAAAAAAATGATTAAAGATCTGTGTTTCATAGGCATCAATTTGGCCATTTTCTTTCTTTTAATCTATTTAGTTTAATTTCATGAATCCATTTTATTAGAAGCAAAACTAAAAGGCACAAAACCAATGCTCAATAAAATAAAATAAAATAAAATGTAAAAAAATAAAATTATCTTTTAAATAATTCCTACTTTGGGCTTGACTTTGGTGTGACATTATTCATTCATCCAACCAAACATTTAACTAAACTACAATCTATCTAGGTTACGATATCATAGATTAGAAAACTACCTAGCTAAAGGGCTAACTAGGTTTAGGTCTACCTATTTTCCTCTTTACCTACCTACCTAAGGGCTACCTACTTACTTACCCATGGGGTACCTACCTACTCACTCATGGGCTTCATACTTATATTTACCTATAGTTCATGGAATATTTATTTATTTAAATATTATTTACTTACCCATTTACATACCCACCTACCTATGTAAAACATGGACAATGAAAAGCTTATATAGAGGTCACATAAAAGCTTACTTAAAGGTTATCTAGGGCCTATTTTAAAAGTTACATAAGGCCTACCTAAGGGGCTATAAAAATATTTCTTAAATTAGGGGACACCTCAAAATTATTTTGGGTGACTCTAAATAACTTAAAGGCCAATTTTAAAATTAGATAAAAACCACTTGGAGGCATACTTAGGTTATGAATTATTTAAAATAAAAATTGTCAATAGTTTACAAAGGGGGTTACATAAGCACTCCTTGGGACTTGCTTAACTTAAAGGATACCTAAAAACTAATTAAAAACTTATTTACGGAGTTACATAAGGTTTTACATAGGGACTATGAATCAACCCTAAAAACTCCCTTATGTAGGCCCTATGTAATATCCTTTTGCACTATGAATCAACCTTAGATAATCGCATAAATAATTTTTAAATATCCCCTAACTTAAGAAATCCCTCAATCTCACAAGTAGACTTTATGTAAGCCCTTAAGTAGCCTCTAAATATCCCATAACCTAGATAGGCCCCTTGATGTTTCCCTAGGTAATCCTTAGGTAGTCGTCTAGGTAGGGATTATCCCCCTATGTAGGCTTTCAATAACCCCTTGGTAGCCCCTTAGGTAGGCTCTATGCAACCCTTTAAATAGCCTTCTAGTATCAATATGACACTACTTATAAAAACTTTCAACTTATTTGTGTCCCTCCAAAAGCCAATAGCAACTAAAGAATTGAACACTTTGTTGGCAACACATTTCATACATTGATAATCATCATTCATTCTTATGTTAAACCTTGAACTTCAAACACTTAATTCAATAGCTTTGCATTGATTCATGTGACCTAATGATCCTCCCTTGGAACATTGAGCTAGCGATGCTACTAAAATCAACAAATACAAAACAAGTTACAAAAAATAAATTTAACAAAAAATGAAGAGACTATAATAATAGATGAAAAAAAAACACAAAAAAATTCGACATAGTGTGAGAACAAACAATATCTAAATTTATTTTTTTAAATGTAAATAAAAATAAAATTGATTTATCGAATGAACTTAGTTGATGGGTGTAGATGTTGTTTTTCTTTCCAACCTACAACAAAATAATAATAAAAACTCAAAACAAAAGCATTAGGGTTTGATGTAACACCAAAAGAATGACAAACAAAACGACATAGTTCCAAGGAAACAATCACTGCTCAAATTTAGGATTTACAACATAAATTTTCAACATCTTGATTCATGAAGGTCCATAATGCAATTGCTCTTCACACTACATGAAATTACAAGTCTTCAAGGATTAGGTCACTCCGACTTCATTCTCATAAGCCAAATGGTCTTTTTTGCAACAATTTCAACATATGATAGAATTCAATGATTAGCATAGCCATATTGATCCCCATAATACAACAAAGATGAACTGCTATTTTGAAGAAATTTATAAACACAAAATGGGAATTCACATGGTTTCTAACACAACACACGATTGAAATTTCACCATAACGATTGTTTTTCTCCACCACATACAAAAAGCAACTCTAAGGTACGGGTTGACAAAAAGGAGTTGACAAAGGCAAGATTTGTTTTGTAAGCTTAGTAACCAAAAAATTTCACAAAGTATGAACTTTCTTAATACAAAGTTCCCTTGGAATTCTCGGTTACACAAGTATTTTATCCCAATCAACAACAACAACATGACAAGATTGTAATGACACACCCAACCACATTATGAGGAATTTCCATTAGACCGCTTTTGAAATCCCTAGAGCCTCTCATCATTTCTCCAAAATCAAATCTTACATGCGTAGCTAAATGGTAACCTTGCACTAATTCGGTTAGGCACAAATGCAACGACATGAAATTTATGCCACTTCCAAAAGTCAAGTGTCCAACCCAACATTACTTGTAATAAACCATCTTTTTCCAAAACCTGCAAATCCTATCAAAACACCAAAATGCATGAAAACTTAACTACCTCAATAACATTAGACGATTCTTCACATAATGTTGTTTCAACACCTCCTTTCAATGGCACCTGTCCAAAACCAATTAAACTACCACCATTATCCCATTGCAATGAAGAATACAAAGTCGAACATTAACACCAAGTGCCACAAAAACACAACATCCAATTGTTATGTATAATTTAATTGAGAATATCAATTTTGAAAGTTAGAAAATGGATGTATGATTAGTTTTTTTTTTATTGGGAATGGATTTTCAAAACAAATATTTCAATATCTCTATCAAATCTCATTGTTCATTATAAACACAATATGTACATGTGTTTAGTCAATTGGGACCATCGATCTGTGACAATGATAAGGACAAACCTAAAATTTTAACAAAAGATCAATTATAATTATAAGATGCCTATGCACTAACTCTTGGTCATTAGATAGAAATTTAATTGTATAATTAAATCAACAAATCCATTTGATGAACCTTAGACCCAACCCTAGTTTGGAGCTACAAAACATTAATTAATTGATTTTTTGATTTTAAACTCAAATAGTCGATCTCAAAAATGACACAAACATAAAATTATTTTCAAAAAATTGTTGACATCATTGGAGTTGAGGCCTTGAATCCTATGTTGATTGTGTATATCATTCATTTGACAACTTTAACATACACAATGATAATAAATCAAATATTACTTAGCCTTGTTGCATGTAGAACATCAAATTGTAACTTTTGTTTTTCTTATTGGTCATCAATCTAACTAATCCACACCATTCCATGCAAAGCACAAGCCTTCAATCTTAGGTTGTTGAATCAAATAGATCCAAGCCTTTCAAACTGGGGCCTTTTTTATTGTCTTTCAAAGTTTAATATGAACTATTCAAATATCTTAAATAGGACCATAGTATCAATAAATAATAGATGTTTTCGTATTAATTTCATTTATGAGTTTTTGTGTTTTGCATTAGTATTATGCTTATGTTATCAATTTGCTTCTTTTCACATATTCATAATAGTGAGTGTAAGGTGCAAGTAGGATTTGCTTTGGAAATCCATAGCCTTAGTTTTTTTTTAATTATTTTTATGTTAAGTAAATGCCTTGGGTGAAAGCATTATGAAAAACAAGCCTATGTTCAACTACCATCTCATGTGAGCCTTTATTTTGGTAATGTCCTTGCCCTTGGGCTTTATCCTACATGTATGTAAAGCATTCAATGATATTTCCTAATGTATTTGAAAGGCACCTTATGTTTTTGAATATCCCTCTTAGAAAAAAAGACAAGTCTTCAACCTACCATTTAGGAACATGAATGATCTTATGGCTACTTTATATCTGTGAGCCCCTCTCCCTTTTACACAATAGGTTTAAAACACTACCACTCCTATTATCGTGTAGGTTAAACCAACCCATTATCGATCACTTGTTTATGATTGAACGCTTTAACAAATCTTTTTCAAATTTTCTCCATTTTGAGCGATTTAAAATGTTATAGGAGTGCCTTTCCAAGTTCTACAAATCATCTTTGAAATGCGAAGCCAAGGAACCAGCCAAAAAATAGTTGTAAAGAAGATACATTTTTTCAAATTGCAAAACATGTTTTTTTTTCATTTTGACCCTTCCTACTTTCAAACCTCATAACTTTCTTATTTTGTATTCATTTTAAATGATTTAAAGCATTATAGGAGCATCATCTAAAGTTTTACAAATCATGTTTGAACTTTAATAGCAATAGAGCAACATACAAGGAATTTTTTGAATGTTTGAGAAACGATCTTTGTAACATTCAGTGATTTTTTTTAAAAAAGTTTTTGACCCCCTCCACTTGAGGGGGGCCATAACCTTCTCAATTCTATTTTGTTTTTGACGATTTTTAGTGCCAAATACACGAATAAGAAAGGTTGTTTTGTTTGGACATCACAAATAATGGAGCTCTCCCCTTGGATCCTACCTACCTTAATTCCTTAAATGTTCGATCGCAACCAATTGACCCTATTTATGTTTAGGCCTATGGTAAGATTCAACTCAATGCTTTATAGTGGTCAAGGTCCATGGGTGAGAATATTCCCAAAGTGGGAGGGCCAAATTCCACTACCTACCACCTCATCTTAGGCTTCATTATTTTGGGGAATGGCCCCCACCTTAGTGCTTCACCTAACACAGGAAAACCCATCAAAATCTTTGTTAATTTTATACCCTACCTTCTTGTTAGAATTGACCAAAAAATATTTTAAAAAATCGAACGAAGAAAATTGTTAGAAATTTCATGAAATTTTTTGATTAATTGTATAAGTTTTTTGTAGTAATCCATAGAGATGAGTATTCTAAAAAGTTTCAAATTGAAGCAATGAAAATGTGAAAACTAGTCCATGTGGCCTAATGTGAGCTATCATATAACATGTCAAAGATTTCCCAGTGTATTTGGAGGGCACCCTAAATGGACGATATTTCATCATAACTAACACAAGAAGAGGTCATCTTACATTTTTGGGCGGGCTCTAACATTTATGTAAGGGCCTGAAATTGCTTCTTTGCATGATGAGTAGGATCTTGACCATTAGATATGGAAAAAAATAATTTAAATAAAAAATAAAAAATAAATCTCTTACATGTAATTACGTGAAAAAAAATTCATTATGTTTTGATCCTTCCAAAAGAATTCGTTCATCCATCCATTTCATCCATCCATCCCCTTGGTGAACCTAATCTCATGGTGAGGGGTACCTTAAAATCTGGAAAGGCAAATGAAAGGGTCTCAATAATGTTATTGGGAACCCTTTTGTTCTTATAGATAACCTGTTGATTTGTTTGGTTGGTCTCTCTACCGAGCTAACGCACGTGTCGACGAACGGAAAAAAAATCACCAACGAACAGAAAAGTGGTCCGAAGATTCGCTTTCGTTCGTTCGTTCGTTCGTTCGTTCGAGCCTTGAGGCGTTGTGGCTCGCGGAGCGCCGCTGAAGGCGACGCGGTGCTCGTGAAGCGCATTGCGGACGAGAGAGCGACCGAGAGACAGAGCGAGCAGCAGCCATACGAGAATGGGTGGGATCAGGATCGCAGCAGCGGCGATGTCGCGGCTCACGGCCGTGTTCCAGCAGCGAACGAGAATGATTGCAAGTGCGTGCAGGTGTGCAGCACAACAGCAGCAGCAGCAGCAGCGGGGTGCAGGAGTGGAGATCGATCAGGCAGTACTAGAAGCAGCTGCTGGTGCGGAGGAGAGCGTGGGAATGAAAGGGTTACGAGCAGTGGCGTTGCTAGGCGCAGGTGCAACGGGGTTGCTAGGGCTTGCGGGACTAGCGCATGCCGATGAGGCTGAGCATGGTTTATCCGCGCCGGATTACCCGTGGCCTCATAACGGTATTCTGAGCTCCTACGATCATTCCTCCATTCGGCGTGGCCATCAGGTGAATATCATCATGTCGCGATTTTGGATCCTTTTTCCTTCAGTCCTGTAGCAGAGTGTTGTTACAGTTTAGCGTTCTGTTTGAGCGTCAATTCAGAAGATGGACTGGAGGGATCATGAAGACGAAGAGATCGACAGATTTTCACCGTTTTAGGTCTTGGGTTGCTTGTTGCAGCAATCCGAGACTGAAAGCTCTAGGCTATCGTTCTGTTACTGTGGTTGCATGGAGTTGAAGAATGCGGGTAGGTCTCTGTCTATGTACATGCTACTAGATGTTGAGGACATGACACAGTGATCCCAGCCAGCAGCTGTGACTGGGGTTTGTGATGAGTAAGATCTAGCTGGTCGATCTTACTAGTAATGGAGATTTAGTCTTGAAGTTCAAACTTCCCCCCCCCGCAGTATGTGCAGGATGTTCTAGAAATGTGGCAGGGAATCTAACTGTACTTCAATAAGTCAGCCAAGTTTTGGAACCCTAGAAGACTACACTTCTGAATCCTAGGCACATGAGCCAGAGGAGGTTAGAAAGTCTCCCTCCCACCTGCAAAGAAGAGATCACTAGGAGTAGCAGCTCCTGCAGCAGGGGATTCCAGAGTTGACAGTGATTCTTGAGCTTTTTAATAGCAGGCATGGTGCAGTTGCGTTTCTGATTAATCAAGATGTATAAGAGCTTGCAGAGCTGCATGTGATCATCTTGGTTTCTATTGAGATTTGCACCTGACCAGTGCTGTAACAATCAAAAGAGATCTGGTAGATGTTGGAGAGCTTTTTGTACTAGATTAACGTTTGTATCACAGTAGAAATTATCTTGTGCAGACAGTATGTAATTCTTGCTTTTCTTACAGGTTGGAAGGTGATGAACTATGTATGTAGCAGAACTGCATCTGTTGAAATGTTTCTTTTGTTGTTGTTGTTGTTGTATCAGGTTTTCCAACAGGTGTGCGCAGCATGCCACAGTGCATCACTGGTAGCCTATCGGGATCTTATTGGGGTAGCATACACAGAGGATGAGGTCAAGGTCTTGGCATCTGAAGTGGAGGTGCAAGATGGACCTAATGATGAAGGTGAAATGTATAGTCGCCCTGGAAAGCCTAGTGATCATTTCCAGAATCCTTACCCAAATGAAAATGCAGCACGATTTGCTAATGGTGGGGCTTACCCACCTGATTTGAGCTTGATTACCAAAGCACGTCACAATGGCCAAAACTATGTATTTGCCCTGTTGACTGGCTATCGTGATCCACCAGCTGGTGTGTCTGTCCGTGAAGGGTTGCACTACAATCCTTACTTCATAGGAGGTGCAATTGCCATGCCCAAGATGCTCACAGATGGTGGTGTGGAGTATGATGATGGAACTGTTGCAACTGAATCACAAATGGCGAAAGATGTGGTGACTTTTCTCTCCTGGGCAGCCGAACCTGAAATGGATGAGCGGAAACTTGCAGGGTTCAAGTGGATTCTTGTGTTCACGCTTGCCCTTTTCTCAGCTGGGTATTACAAGCGGTGGAAGTGGTCTCCCATCAAGTCACGGAAGCTGGTGTTGGATGTGATCAACTAAAAGCACATCAGCTGGTGGTCACGTTCAGGTTCAATCAACTACCTTTTAAAGCAGTTCAGAGTCAGAAGAGCAATTGCAACATGTTCTCTCATTCCTGAGGAGATATTCTTGAAGTTCTTATTCTTGGTATAATGGCAAGCTAGCTTTGTGTATCAAGGAGGTATGGTCATGGTGGAGCCACTTGCTAGATGTTCGGATGATGAACCTGTGTAGAAGCAAGCCCTGTTTCTAAGTTGAGGGGATCTAATAAAGCTAGTAATTATCAACAAATCATCTGTCCTGCAGGATCACAGACAATAATGTGTCGAACTTTTGATCAGCTGGGTCTTAATTTTTCACTTTTATGTCATTACAGTGGCTGGGGCACTGGATTCGGCTTTTCCACTTGGAATGTCACATACGTGAATAGCATAGAAGCAAGGGTCTATGTATATGCTTTCAGAAACACATGCTGTAGGAACTCAGATGTCCTCCAGTCCCAAATGTGGCCATTTGCTCAGACAAGCTGGAGTGCCTATGTATGTGGACTTGATATAAGTCACAGCAGCTTTAAGCAGATTAAGGTCAACCTTGTATGTTTGTTCAAGTCATATGCACCATATTTTGCAATGCAGGGTTCTTGTTTCCGCAAACAAGAACCTATGTGATCTGTGAAGGGACAAGGTAAGTGATGTGAACCTCTTGGAGACCTGAGAGGCACTCATTTCAGCCCTTTGAGAACTAACTTGGTTTAACATTTTGGCTGAACTACCTTGCAACATAGCATAGTGTTGTCTTAGGGCTGTAGATCTTTTGTTGAGTATCCAAACACTGCCAAGAATTTGTTTCTTTTGAATTTAGACTTGCAATGTAGTGTAGTACGAGTGAAGGGGACCCACTGACAGTCTCTGGTCATTATTGTCTCAGTAATCGAGGTGGGCATCAGCCTGGTTATCGGTCTGGTTGATACCTGCTGATTCTTTTGGAGAAAACCGGGCTGAAAACTGGCTCAGTTCTGGATTTTTATTAAATACCCAGCCAAAATTAACCATGATTCAGAATGATAATTTTGTCCTAAGAAATTTGTCTCTTTGTTTCAAATCAAGTATGAAGCCAAGAAGAAGCATTTGGAGTTTTGATAATTTATGACATCTTACAAATCCTAGCTAGCATCCACATTCATATGCGCACATTCATTTATATGTGTTTTTGTATTCTTGGGATGCCAGACACGTGGGTTGAGTGTGGTTCCACCATGGATCCAAAGCCTTAAAGCTTTCAAAATCGATGTATTTTGTGTAAGGTTTTTTGTCTCATCTATTTTTCTGTTAGCATTTTGCTTGTATTGTTTTCACGCTGCTTCAATGGTATAAGAAATGAGTTACACCTGAATGTCTTTAATCTGCTTATCTGCACAGCAGAAGGTGGGTGTGAGATTCATGCAACAGAATTTTTACTTCAACAATTCTGAACATGAATGCAATTTATGACATTTGCTAGAGAATCAAATCCATATGTGGTCCCTAAGGAATTCTCAAGAATTTTTCTGGTATGGTTTTTGCACTTACAATTCATGCAAAAGATGGCTCCTTAAGCATTCTGCTTGGACCATGTTTGCAATTAAAAGTTGGCTTGCAGAGTGGCTTTTTGAGCATTTTGCTTGTGTCATTTTTGCACTTAAGGATTACCACAGAAAGTGGCTTCTTAAGCATTTTGCTTGTATTGTTTTTGTGCTTGAGAATTAGGACATAAAGTGGCTTCTGAGGCATTTTGCTTGTATCGTTTTGTACTCAAGAATTAGCCCAGGAAGTGAGTTCTTTTACATGTTTTCTTGTATTATTTTTCCAGAAGTTTTAAGGGAGAGAGATCCATTTGGGATGTGATTGGAGCACACCTTTTCCCATTTCTGTTTCTAATTTTCATTGTAGGAGCAGGACTCGGCACTACAACAGTCTGCAGTATGTAAGTTAACAGCTCCAGACTTGACCCACAATTCTGCTTTGGAGATTGAGCAGCTGAAGGAGTTTATGTGCAACAGCATGAGAGGAGTCCAGCAGTTCATGTTCCTGATTTTATTGATCAGCAGTGGGGCATTCCAAATTTGATCTATTGCTATTTTCAGGCTCTTGAGAAGAAGCTCTTGTACCCACTTTGGGCATTCACAAGCATGAGCAAAAACACATCACAAGCCCTGCATGAGCAAATCAGACCGCATTTCACACACAAGAAAATTTACTAGGATGATGAAGATTGACTGAAGTTTGATGTCAATTATTTGTCTGCAGGAGCAATTGCAATATTGTACACTCAATTCATAATTTCTCCTGTTGGGCTGTGATCCAAAGCCTTACCTGGTTTCTCTTGTACCTTGATGGTGACTTGAATGAGCCAAGGGCATTGCCTTCTTCTCTTCACCTGCAATTGGAAGACCATGCACATGAATCTCTACCCACAGTCTGGTCCATGGTGTTTTTGCACAAAACCAGTTTCATCTTCCACTTCTTCCCCATATTGCATATCTCAGAAGTCACAAACCCATGATACATAATTACACACCACTTTTCCCTCCTTGCGCATCATGTCAAATGTAGGAATGGAAAAACCATTCTGACCTGATCTGCGTTGCACCCCATCTCAAATCAAATCTGTTGCATTACACCCTGATCCCAACTGTTAGTGGGTTCCAAAAAGAGAGGATCAAGAGGAAAGGAAACAATAGTCTCATAATCTCATAGTTTGTATCCATATCCATGATGCAGCAAGAAACACATCAAAGCCTAACACACAGAGAGGTGCATGGAGAGGGATACAAAGAGTGCAAAATCACTGGGATATCCTGCAATCTGAACACAATCTTTTGCACATCGCAGGTGCCAATGAAAGAAAAGGTTGATCAGATCAATGAGAAAAGTAGAAGGACAAGTCAGACCGAGAATGCATGCACTGCAGAACACTGACAAAACCAGCAGGGAAAAAGCAACACATGCCTGAGTGCCAATAAGGTATCCAGAAATGATGGAATGTTTATTGAAGTCAATATGAATCAGGCATTGGGGCAATGGCCTCAACACTTTTTGTCAAGAATGGAAAACACCAACATAATGGGCAAGTGCTTCAAGTGGTGCAAGCTATGATTTTCCAACACAAGAACATCAAAGCATCTGTCTTGACACCAATGACCAGTGAAACAGCTCTCCACAAGATGCCCAATCCATCAACTTGAAAAGCTCCAAGTTGCTTGCAAAAAAGTCACACGCAATTTGCAACAAGGATTTACTTACTACCCATCTGAGCAGACACCCTCTTCTTTGAATCCTCTTAATTGATGAAGGAAAAAAGAGGGTCTGCTGAAACATCTTTATATGAAACGAAATTGCCATCAGCACTTGACAGTGAGCAGTGGGGCAGACCCACGAATATGCTTCACATAAGCTGCATACTCGCTGTAGTGCATGGTACACAGTGAGCTTTGATAGCGTGTGATGCGGAATTTGCACCGCATGGATTCTGTTAATGGTCCCATGTAGCCTGCCTTGCGTACCAAAGAATCAACTGTCTCAATCTTTGTCCAACCTGCAAACCACCAGCAAGTACTCAACTTCCACATAAACAGCATTCCACACCCTCTAAAAGAGTAAATGCTGTTAGTGATCCCAGCACAAAATTATAGAGACAAATCTCTAAGTACTTAAACAAAATCGGGTTCCAGATTTTTGCACACCCTCCTGTGCTGCAATTTCAGGAAGATAAGTAGCACTGCGTCGTACACTCTCAGGATCAGTAAACTCCAAAATCATCCCATGCTTGCCAATCTGACCATGCTCAATACCCACAACCAAAAAAAACTGTCTCAGTGTAGGTATTCCTCATCTCATAAACCTAAAAAATATAGGGTTTGACAGTAACTCTCTTCAACAATCACATCAACCTCCCCTCTCATTCTTCTGTGGATTATTCTGTCATGGAAATCATCAAAGAAATTGAATCAAGGCCTCAGGAATCATGATGGGTGGTGTTGAGCCACAAGGGATTGCAACAAACAACTGCTCCAAGACCAAATAAAAAACTAGGGGTCCTTTACAAGCAGTATTTAATGAGCGGTATACCTCCCAATCAAGGTAGCTAGTGGCAGATTCATAATCTGTAAGAAGGGATACAGTGCATTCCAAGTAAGGAATCTCCCTAGCCTGGATAGGCGGAAAACGACGATCCCGCAGAGCACTGAAACAGACCAGAGAAAGATTCTCACAGCCAGCCCTAAGATTCTCTCACTGACCAAGAAAAAAAAAACATTGAATTGGCTTGAGAAAGCAATAGAAAAAAAGTAGATGGGAAAGAAAGAAAGATCAATACAAAACAGAACAATCTTTCTCTCAACTACCACAACCTGCCTTGTTGATGATTACCAGTTCCTATCTTTTCTTTGCCTGCAACCTTAACAAGGGGTTGAAGCAAAAAACACCCATGAGGCCGTCTGTAACTAGAGCTACCTGGTGAGTGCATAATCTTTAAACCCAGTGATCAGGCATCGGGCTTCCAGTGTACCAATGCAACCCCGCAAGCGTGGCTCCCCACCATTCAACACTTTCTTCCATGTGACAAACAAGGGGCTGCAAGAGGGGAAAAAAAGCCCACAACAACACAGCCCACTCTCAAAACTCAAAGGGGCTATCAAACTGCAATGAGAAATTGAGTCATTACTTCTCCCAGGCCCCCAACACTGCCACCACAAGCCCCCAACCAAACAAATCCCTGTACAAAAATGGCAATGGCGCACCATACCAAGTTCTCACCAGATCAAGGAAGTGCGAGATTGCTTTTCACATACAAATCCTTCAACACTAAACCTTTTGCCTCATGTTCTTCCATCATGACAAATGAGCAGGAAGAGCACTGAGAAGCAAACAAGGCATATATTTTTTTTCCTCCTACATCCAGTATGGATTATGGCCACAAAGACATGCATTACTGGGCAGAATTCATGGACAAAGAACAACGTGAACGTTGCTGATTCTCACAGCTTCTTTAAGAGATTCATCAACACACACATACACACACCTCTCAAAGCCCCACAACAGCCCCAATTACAGAGGCAAAGAGAGAATCTCAACTCATTCAGACCTGCCACATAGAGAACAGGAAACAAGGGGTGTTCTTGACAAAAGGGGGTTCGAAAGTTGAAGAAACATTGACGCTCTTCTTACTGCACCAAAGAATTTCATTTGAAGATGAAAACGGATTGAGAAAAACCAAAAGATGACGACAACAGCCCACAAACAATATAATCTCAAAATTAACAAGGCAATTCTCTTGAGAGAGTGAGAGAGAGAGAGAGAGAGAGAGGAACACAAGACCCGGCCAGGAACACCAGAAAAACTATCAACCCTCCCCCATCCAAACTGTGGAAAAACCATCAGAAACTGGCATTCTACCAACAATGGCTTGAATGGGCATACGGGTGGGGGGCCAAACATCAGGATCTGAAATTCGCAGAAAGAGACAATCCTCTCCTCCTCCTCCTCCTCCTCCTCCTCCTCACATCCATGGAAAAAATCAGGACAAACCAAAAAGAAAAAAAACAAGACTCATCAAGAACAAACCTAAAGCTGGTGCAGAAAACAATGACCCAACCACATGACCCATCACGCGAAATGTGTTGTTGGAAAAAAACCGAAATGGGTAGCTGGAAATGGAGAACAGGAACAAAAAGAAAGAGAGACTTTATGCTGGATGGGTGGGTGGGTGGGTGGGGGTGGGGGGGGGGTGTGTTTGTGTGCGCGCGCTTACAACTGGCCTTCTTCGAAACCGGGATCCGGCACAACATCACCAGTGTAATGTGCCACCAGTGTATCAAAGCAGTAGACTGCCATCTCCTTGCTTGCACCCACCATCTTTTGCACCCCGACTTGTTTTCCCCAAAGAAGCTTCACGACCCTCCCCCACCAACCACCACTACTCCCGCAGCAAAGCTTGCCACAGACAACAGCAACTACCTCAAACACGCATTTTTTTGGGCCACTGCATATGCTGCCGATTTGATCAGTACTACTCAATTGGTCACTCTGCCACTGACGATACCCTCCCTCTGTCTCTGTGTGTGTGTGTCTCTCTCTCTCTCTCGCTCGCGCGCCCGAGCGAGCGAGCGAGCGAGCTTTCTGGCTCGCACAGAGCGCTCCGTTTGTGTGCGAGAGAGAGAGCTGCCAAGATATTTTTGTTTCTCTGCTGACCGGGGCAGCTGGTTGGCCCTACTGACCGGCCTGGTCAGTCAGTCAACTGACTCCAATGAATTACTTGCAGTACTTTTATATTTACACTTTTATTCTTTATTTTAACTAGCTAACTAGGGTTTTTTTATAATAAAAATTCCAATTTTTAATTATATAATTACATTATTTTATTTTATTTTATTATTATTTTTCAAAATGAAAAATTTGTACAACCTTTTTTCCTATTAATACCATCCACATTTAATGTGATGAAATTTTTTTTTAACTCCCCATTTTGTTTGTTTTTAGGTATTGTAGGGGAAATCTTGCTCTCTAGGGCCTCCCTTACTACTTTGAGGATCATAGCCTTAAGGGCCTTAGCCCAAGTATGTAGGCCCAAAAATTAAGGGAAGTTATTTGGAGCAAGCTGAATAATAATAATTATTATTATTATTATTATTATTATTATTACTACTACTACTATTTTATTATATAAGCAATTGTTAAATTATTTTAAATTAAAGGGTCCTTCAACTCACAAGGAATCTTGTGTGCAAGGAGGTGCTTTCGAATACAAAGAAAGAAACCTTACTTCACGTATGTTGGCTTGCACTTATGTTCTTAACCATCCGCAATTAAAACAAATTCGTTGACCTACAATTTGTTCCATTAAACAAGCAAATATATTGTAATTTCACAAAAACGCCAAATGACAATTTTATTTTATTTTTAGCCTGAAGGTTTTGCTTCCAATAACATGATGTGAGCCAAGCCAACCTTGTGACTAACAATTTTTTTTGAAGCCCATGTGACTACTTTTCAATTGCCTATAGTGCATCGAATCCAACTCTAGAACCAAGGATATTGATACATGTGCTTACTTAGTATAAGGCAAAAAGAAACCTCCGTACAAACAAAATGACAAATAGAGTATGATGAGACTTTAGCCCCGTTTTTAATATTCAAATTAACTAGAGAAAATGGAAAGAGTATTTAGGATTCTCTACCAAAGTACCACAAAAATGTTGGGTGTTTTTTACATTCCTTTTAAAAGCAAAAGAAAGAGAAGAAGATTATGCCTTTGCAATCTACAAATGCATGTTCACAACTCACTTTGCCCCGAAGGTGCACAAAAGAAAAAAGAAAGAGGTTAGACAAGCATATATAAATGAGGATAAGATAAGCACAACAAATTGCCCCCAAAAATCAAAATCAAAACCAAACCCTAAAACCCAAATCAAGACAAGTTTTGGTTCTTCATTTCCTATGAAAAATCAAAATAAACAATTTTTTTAATTTTTAAAATGTTAATGTTTTAACTTATCATGCTATATGAGTTACATAATAAAAGATGACTTGAAAGTTTTGCATAAATTAATGGGGAACAATTATTTAGCTATTCAAATTGATTAATCACCAAGTTAAGTTCTCGGAATATTATGACACAAGGGGGGTACCCATTGTAGTTTCCTCATGTTGATCCATACTATTAGCTTATTAGTAAGTGGACCCAAATGGGAAACACTCAATTGAATTGCAATGGTATGCATGACATATCATTCATTGTGTCATGTTGTTTTGATACTAGGCCTTTTTGTGCAAACATTGAAGGAAGGAGAAAAATTTATAGGTCCAAACCAATGTTGGGTGGGCATGTACTTTTTATCCATACCTCAAGTACATGGCATTGAAAAAAACACATATATCATTCGCAAAATTAAGCCCTTTGCATAATGCACATGCATGACATAACTTTGTTATATAGTGACATGCATAATAGGTGTGAATAAATGAGATGTGTTTCAAACACGAAGATGGGCATATGTATTATGCACATGTTTATTGACTAAACAAAAGCACATGGATGATTCAAAGACCGAAAAAAAGCAATGAAATTGCCTCACCCAACTTGGAAAATTTGTTGTTCTAAACATATGAGCAATCACAAAGAGTTACAGACAATGCTACATCATCAACAACTCACTATCGTAAATTGTAACAACTTGGATAATAAAAAAGATTGTCAAAAGTTGGAGTTGTTGATGCCATCGGGGTTGCACTAATGTTTTGTCTATGTACACAAGGTTAGATGCTCACCTCATCAATGCACCTCATGTGTGTCACAAGAAAGAAGCATGTCTAAGTATGTGCATAACATGTGTGCAATAAACCAAAGGTCTTTATGGAGGCAAGTCAAACTTCTTTGAAAAGTCGACAAGTAGGATAGACTTTATAGGTGAACATTAGTTTTACATAGTTTTAGAACTTCATACCTATACAAACGTAGGTTTAATTTATTGTAAAACTTTGTGCTTATACAATTTTTAGCATTGGGTAATGTGTACATGGAATCTAACCCAATTTAGGTTTAATTTATTGTAAAACTTTGTGCTTATACAATTTTTAGCATTGGGTAATGTGTACATGGAATCTAACCCAATTTTTGAAAACTAAAATGAGAGGTTCTTAAATTTTAAAATTTTGTCAATTTATTGAAATCATAGGGTTTAAATTTTTTGAAGGATCGAGTTTAAACCTAGATTTGGAAAAGCTCCAAAAAAAATTAAAGTCTCAAAACCAGGACCAATTTTTTTTTTAAAATAAACACTAGCCAAGATTGCTATGAACCATTGTTGGCAAGTTTTTGAATTTCAACAAATTCATGTCAAGTTATATGGTGCAAGTCCATAAGTTTTTCTATTGAAGGTTTCAAGTTTCCTTGGAATTGCCATTGGAACCTAATTAAAAAATCAGCTTATTGTTTAAATTGAAATAAAACTTGAATTAAGGGTGCTATGCCATTTTTGAAAAAATTAAGTTCTTTAAGTACATAACTATAACTTTATTGAAAAAAATGTAAAAGTAAGCTTACATTTTAAACAAGTTATTACATTTGATTGGATATATATAATTAATATTACATAACCTTGGAGTGTGTGCACTAGTTGAACAAATTCATTTCATTCTTTTTTGAATTGAATTGTGTAATGGAAATGAACCCCAAGGGGATACTTAGTGTAAAGTTTGGGATATACATGCATTAAATGACCATTTTTATGGGGTATTAATTAATTGTTCAACTTATTTTTTATCACCTTATTATTATTTAATTTTTAATATATACATATTAAATCCACCCTATATTTCTTTTAATCCATTATTGCATATTATTACATACCCTATATTAAAATTAAGTTGATTATTTGAATAAAATTTAATTTTTAAAAAAATAATTAGTTTATAATTTTTACCCAACAACCAATATATTACACCCTATATTTTTACTTACACAATTTTATTTTTTTTAATTAGTGTCCCCTCAAGAATGAACCTTGTTTTAAATTAAATCAACTCCAATTTTTTGTTGAAAATGACCAAAACCAAATTTTTAAAATTTTCAAAATTAAACTAAATTGAAGGTTTCAAAAAATTTATAAAATAAATAAATAAATGAAAACCTAAGATTAAATGTTCTTTTCGAAATCAAGAACTAAATAACATTGCGATGAACATTAGTGAAAGCACATTAAAGGGGGCCAACTTAATCGCTTTCACAACATATGTTAAAATATACACGTCCAAAATGTGTTACATTCAATTAAATGGGTTTCACTTTTGATGTTTGGGCTTTATATTTTGATTTTCACAAAGTTAATGCTATCAAATATTATTTGAAAAATAATAATTAGAAAATTAAATTCAAGGAATAATGAGTATATTTATGGTATATATAATATAACATAACTTTCTTTTTTTTTAAATTGCATTAGGTCTTGGTTTGAATTAGTTAATCAAAAGACATTTGAAATGAAAATTTTTAAATGGCCCACATCACATTTCTTGTCACTTTTCATAATTTAAAAATGATTGTTTAACAAAATTTTAATTTATCATGTATTTATGGTCATCATTTAAAAAGACCCATTTATGATATGTTAATTATCAAATTTTTCACATGGTTCACAAATTTATTCCAATCACACATATTCACAATGTTCAATAGATATTATAAATTTTATAAAAACAAAAAATCATTTCAATCATTTCTTAAATATATTTACAATTTTTTAATACGTTGTGACATACATTTTTGTTGTGCAAATATATTTTAATATCATTAATCATATATATTTATTTTTATATTTTATTATTTTAGATATTTGACTTTGTCAAGTTTTGACCTATCATAACATGCAAAAACATTGTGAAAACCCTTCACATTAATGACATGGTTGAAATTCAAACATGATACAATTCCAAAAAAAGTACAATGTGACAACAATCTTGGCTTCTCATAATGTGTTTTCACCCACATATGAACAAGCATAACATTGAATAGACACATTTATTCTACTTAATTTTTGTTACAAAAAATATATTTTACACAATATTAAATTATTTTTTCATAAAGCAACACCACATCTCCCCTTGTGTCTTATGTCTCATGTCATGTCATTTGATATTTGTAAAGTGAGGATGGTTTAGGGCAAATAATGAAAAGGTAGGATGAAATGTAAAAGTTGGTTAAGACAATTTAGTTCATTTTTAAAATTTTATAATCGTTTTGAATAATGAGGGGATAGTGGTGTGAGCACACATTTGTCTTTTTCAAATCATGTGAAGCCTCATGTTTGGACTTTCTCATGTGTTTCTAAACAAACAAAACCCAAAATTTGAAGAGAGATTTAGGAAAACAACATCAAATTCGATGATACTTGCTACTTGTTTTCAAGCATCCTCACATTCACACGGTCATTCCAAAACTTGCATAATTTCTTTCTTATTTTTGAAGAATCACGATTTAGCTTGAATTTTTTTTTGCAAGTAGCCAATATAAGATATATTGTGAATGTTATGTTAGAATGCATGCTAACATAACATTCAATTTGTCATATGGAAACTTAGATGCATCCACAATGAAAACTAACCACCACTTGGCCTTGTAAAATTGCATAATGTAAATTGCTTTGTCCATCGTGCCATAGAGTAAGTGATTTTATTCATCACTCAAATGCAACAAACATTTCTACACAACATGTTGCTGACAAATGTAGTTTATTATAGCAGAGAAACAGTATTGGTATTGCACTGTTCAGATGAATGAATCTCCAGACAATCTTTTATGGGAACAGGAATGAATCACCTTAATACTGGAAACCATCTGCATACATCCTGGAAGTATCGCCCCAATTTGTGAGCTGCAAGAACTGGTCAAATTTCAGGATTCCAGGGAACCGTTCTCGACAATTGGCAATGTCTGCAGTGTATCCATGATCAGACAAGAACGTTGCAATGCGGTATAAGTCCCTGCACGTGATTAAAGCAGTTCATCAACTTATGTTCAGCTTTTGCTGTGAAATTGGATCAAGCATGGTTATGTAATGATTTCAAAGAAAGCCAACAAATTATTTGATGCAAAAAAATGAAGAAGACAATCCTGATAGTCTTCATCACAGTTTCATCATAGAAGCAGATGTTTATTTTCCTTGGGCATTTTGGAGCATTTGAATCTGAAGAACATTAGCAAACAGGAGTGCTGAGATCCACAGCTACAAAAATAAGTAAAAAAGTGAGGTTCTACTTGCCTGTTGATGAACCAAAACAAGAATTTTGGGGGCCTGGAATGGTTCACTTTCAAGCCACCTTGAGCTTGGGAAAATGCCTCACACATTTGTAATGGGGTGAGTTCGTCCCCAGCAAGCTCTAGGCTGAATCCACCATACTCTTTTGGCTGCATACAATTTGCAAACCAAACCAGAAATTTTGCCATGTTTCTTTCACACAGGTATTCAGCAACATGAGTCAGTGACTCTTCCTCTACCCATTCAAGGAGAATGCTTCAAAAATGCTAGAGAATAGTCAGAAAGAGAACTCACATTCTTCAAAGAGACTCCAGCAGCTAGGCCCACATCTTTGACTGCCACCAGCTGAAGCGGCTTACGACTTGGCACGCTGAAAGGAAATGTTCCCTGTCATATTGTGCATTTGCAGACATCTCAGCTGAGGAATGTAATGAAGGAATCACCTGCAGCCTCAAAGCATTATCCTTGCAAAATTTGAACCAAACAGACATGACAATAATGCTATTGTGAAGCTACTGAAGAAATCTCTCCAAAGAACTGACAGACTACCCTGCTGCAGGAAATATGTCCAGTGTTGATCTCACTTTCAAGATTTGCGGTCTCGTGTAAACTTTCCAGAACTCTTCCATGAACAGTGTAGCTCGAAGGTTGGTTGTTGGAATGCCTGAATCCTTGAAAATAGACTCAATCGTCACCTTCTGTTCCACTTGTGAGATGCCAAATCCAGCACTACCTGCATATATTAGGTGAGTCTTTCAGTTATACAGAGATATGTATGCAGAGATAGAAAATGTGGGACTCCCGTGGACATTCCACATCACAAGCTTCATCACACATCTTAAATGTAAGACTTCTTGCATTTGAATATCATGCCTACATTTGATAGCTTAGTCTACTAAACTGAAGTCTGTAGCCAAATCCTGAAGAAAGATCAAAGCAACAAAGCTGAAAACCCTAATAATAAGCCCTTCAATCTGGCACTACACATTGCCTGCTTGACCAAAATAAAAGGAAAATCTCAAATCAGATTCAATCAGATCGCACCAGAGCTGTTGTAGACAATGTGCTCAACTCCAGCAGATGCAGCAGCTTTGGCTAGCCTTTCTGCTCGGATTTCTCCTTCTGGATCAGCTTTGGCTCCATCCTTGCTGGTTGCATGGCAGTAAATGGCTCTCACACCTGCATAAGAGAAACAAAGCACAAGCTCAGTTGATTCATCTTCAGGTGCAAAAACTACCCAAGCTTTGTATTAAACTAATTTCTCAAGTTTTCACATGTTTTTGTTTTTTGGGTTTCCTCCTAAACCTTGAACTTCTTACTCAGAATTTTCAAAGCAAGAATTCAATCCCTAACAAGAAAGAAAAGAATTGAACATCATCATCATCTTTTCCTGTCGCAGTGCACCACCTACCTAACCTAACCTACACCTACACCTACATTACCTTGCACCACATTCTTCACATTATCTGCATCATCCAAATCTCCAGCAATCACACCCACGCCTTGTGCTTCGAACCACTTGGCCGCACTTCCCTGAGGATTGCGTGTCAGCACCTTGAGACTGGAGTTGTGGATCCCAGCAGCTAAGAGACCACCCAACACTGACCGCCCTGTACCTCCTGTAACACCCACCAACAGGATGGGGCCTGGTGGAGTGTTGTTGGTGTTGTCACTGCTGCTGCTGTTGGAGGAGGAGGACGATATCATCGTGATCCGTTTTGGACGTAATTTGGGGGAGAAGGAAGAGGTTGTTGCAGCAGCAGATATGAACTGCACACTAGTGTCCCTGCAGGAGATTACTCTAGTAGAAGAGGAGCATTCTAAGGCCATCAAAGTTACACTTGTCGCGGCCATAGCTACTTACCAAATTAATCCGAGCTGCTGCTGCGGCTGCTTCTTTTTCTTCTTCTTCTTCCACCATTCACGTCACTCTTGCACCTTACAAACTTCGTCACTAAAATTATTGCCGGATCAACGTGTCAATCTTCTAGCCGATCTCTGTAGCCAAAGTAGTAATTCTCTCTCGCTCTCTCTCTCTCTCTCTCTCATTGCGCCTTACGATCTGCCCCTCGAGCACACAGATCGGAATAGCTCGCAGATGTCTACTGATCGCACAAAAACAAGAAGATGCACAGTTTTGCTAATCACCAACAAAACCATCAGAGACTCACAAAAAATGGGTTTAAGCCCAGTGTTGAAACCCTTAAACCCTAAACCCTATTCTGGGTTGAAGCCTTTCGAGGAGAACTGAAATCCAGATTCCACAGTCTGTTTTTCTACAAACGCATAGATTGTTAGTTCAATCAATCAGGTGTGGAGAAATTAAAGGGATGTATGTGTCCAACGTTTTCTTTTTCGGCCATTTTGAGGAGAAAAACAAGGGGCCAACAACATAGGATTTTTTTTTACAACATTTTAAATTCGCCAAATTTCCAAATATATTAGAGTTATCCGTAAAGTAAGATAAACACAGCACCAGAACCCTGAATGGTCATACACAGGGTGAGATTCAAAAACAACCTGCAAAAAGGACATTAGTGAAATTCAGAAAACCATCAATTTCGGTGGTAAACTGAGTATCATCGTGTCTTTCCATTTTCCTGAAATCTGCTGCAACATATATTTTCACTGCTCCTACCTGTACAGTTAATATAATAAGTCTCGAACTTTGTGCGTTAAGTGTATAACTACTATAATTAATCTTGAACCTTGTGCATTAAATACTGAGTTTCGACGTTTCATACTGAGATTTAATAAAACGTTTTTACTATACCACTGAAAGAGGGGATAAGGGGTGAAAGGAGGCTCAAAGACAGGGTTGCTTTATGGATAACTCTATTATTAGATTTACATTCCAATAGGTAGTAGTTTGATAGTTACAATACAAAAGATTTCTTTTTAGTAACTCTATTCTGAGATCTGGTCTATAGCCAAATCTGGCTAAATCTTGTTAATTATGACCAATCTTACATCATCACAAAACTGAGAAAGAAGAAAACGCTGTATGCTTCCAAACTGTTTTTTGAGAAGTTGATTTTATTTTGATGATAGGTATGTTTGATTGACCAATCACCCAATGCAAAAGATTACATAGCTGTTCTCGTTTTGGTCTACTTATATGCAAGGCTATAATTTCAGGCAAAGGATATGGGATAAAGTGTGGTACCATTAGCAGCAGGAACAGCTTCAGGAGTCCATGGGAACTTGGGAAACACACTAGGAGCGTCTTCAGGAACATACTGGGAAACAGGGTGGAAACAAAAAATTTCAGAAAACATCTGCAAATGATGCCCCTACACAATACCCCATTCATTTGAAAATTCTGAAAACGAATCATTGATTCACAATAATGGAAAAAACAGAGGTGTGAAATTAGAGCCCAACACTCTCCATAAACGAAATAATCAAGTTCAATGTTCTAGAACCTCAAGCATGGAGCAATTGCAACCAACTAAAATGAATACCAAGGATCAGAGGGATTGGATACGTTCATGATATTTGTGCAGGCATTATCTTCAACATTTGAGTGTTTTGCCATCTCTACCACAAGCATGCATTGAGGTAAACAATCCATATCAACCAAAACACAATTAACATTCTTGCTAAGGGAAAAAGGCTAGGATGAAGTGCTTCTCTTGTAAAGACTCTTGAGTTTCAAAATGTTCTCATGGACTGAACAGACGGGTTTGAATATCCTCCATCCCACTACTGTGAGATCTCTTTCTATGTCAAGTCGACACCAATGCAAGATGATAGGTGAAGACATGAAAATGACATGAAAATATATTGATTCCATAGCACATGCCTACAAGTTAAGAACCCTAGAAATTTTGGAAAGAAAGCTGCTGGACACCTAGTTCTGCTAAAATAATGAAGTCTGCAATTGCCAGTAATTGAATGTTCAAATTCTGTCACTTTCTTTTCCTGGACAAAAGAGAAAATAAACCAAGCCACCATTCTGGAGAGATGAATAGCATAAGGTAAGAGTTAGGGCTAAGAACCTGGGTGTAAGCTTGTGCACATATTATTGTCCAAATCACCTTTCCTGCAGAAAAATCTGGAAACTCACTGCAAAAAAGGAGGAAAATCAAGGAACTAGATAAAATCAGAGAGAAATTAAAGTTAGGCTGCAATTGCACATTGAATGGCCACATTGCATTTGCAAAGCCAGTGAACTGTTTCCAGCAGATTCCATATCGTTCCTTCACTACAAACATACTTCTGTCGAAAGAGAGAAGCAAGCCCTTTGATCCAAAATCAGTAAATGATGGAGAAACTGCCCCACAGTACATCACAAGAGTCAAGCAAAATGTCAGTTATAGACCTCATGCTGCCTTACCTTGGTATACACATACACACATACCAAACCATGCTTCTAGAGGGCAAACTTGAGGGGTAAACTTCAAAAAGTACTCTAAACTTATGTCTGTCTACCCTGCTTTACAGCTCCCAAAGGAACTCTCAAGAAATGGGGCATGCTAAACAAAAGTTGCCAAGCTAGTGAATGAACTCCTTGCAGCAAACTCCATGTTATCCCTTCAGAAGTTCTGTTAGGAGGACACACATTCAAATCATTGAATCCATAATTGGCACTCAGAGAGGATGGCGAAACTAATGTGTAACATGTAGTCTCAGTATTGTGAGCTCAGCAGATATGGACCAGATACTGCTTTACCATCACAAAACTAGAGACCAATACATGTTTTCTGAGGGCAAACTTGAGAGGAGTAAACTAGACGGATTACACCCCCCTTAGGACCCTCAATGCCGACTTAAAGCTGAGCTCTGAAAGACTCATTTAAAAGGGGCTCACTTTCTGCACATTGACTGGGTTGTAAAACATGGGGAGTATCACACACAACAAAGAAAACTGATACAGTTGACAGCATAGGTACCATGGTGAACAGTTAAACTAAGTGATAACAAAGATTCACATTTCAAACATGCATTCACAATGGTAGGCAGCAAGTCAAGGACAGGTCACCACCCTTAGGAAATAAGCATCCATTCCAATTGCATATTTGTTCAGAAGGAATCTTCAAATGAGCTGCTAAACAACAACCATGGAATAAACACAATGACATACCTGCACTGAGTCATGTCCTGAATCAAGTAGCAAAGACCTGGTTGCTTCAGCTCATCGGGTACCACCCTTCAAAACTCCTTCATAGAATAGGAGGCTCATATCTATGAGGTTGTAGGGAAGACTCCATAACAGCACTTTGAAGGTAACTGTTCTATCAGTTCCAGCAAAACCAAAACTCACAGCACAAGAATGAGTGTGGTCATAACCTTAATAAGTCAACAATAAGATTAACTAGATATCATGGGCAAAGAATATATATCCTATATCTTAGGTAGGTGCTCAAGAACTCATACCATGTGGGTTTAAGCAAAGTCAGCAATTAAGATGTCTCCATCAAAACTATTACAAAATATTAAGTCCCTTTTCTAAGCTCTGCATTGGACACCAGCAAAGCTCTTATGACTTCTTCCAAAACCTGCAGAATAAGAGAGACAAAGAAGAAATTTTGCATAGTTGGAGAAATCATGAAAGCTGGACAACATCCAGATGAAATACATTTGGTCACCATAAGTATATCTTGTGACACGAAGACAAGGTCATATATTGCAAGATAAAAGACTGCACACTCCCCCAAAACATTATTGAGCCCTCCAAGGGAGACCTCAAATAAGGAAAACTGACATTTACTGTGCTCAATTGAAGAAAAGCAAAAGCCTATCTGTTATCATACACCTCAACAGATGAGGACTAGCTCTGATCCTCAACCTCAGGAGCTACTTCTCGCTCTTCTGCAGCTGCTGCCATCAACTCATCAAATTGCCCTGACTTTACCAGAATTATCTCCACCTGCAGACCACAACCATGTGTTACAACAAAGTACTGTACAGTCTGAGATGGATGGAGTCTAGGGGAACATATTGGTTAGATAGGATTAGGGTTTAGGAAAACCCCATCAAACAGCACAATCAACCACTTTACAATCCAATACAATCTCAGAATATATGAGAAGTCCTAATAAACAAGCTCAGGGATTTCATAACAGGTTGAACAGTTGCTATCCACTTTCACTCTAGAAAAATAGTACCTTAGCTTTTTGAATGGGCCGACCCCTAGCCTCATCCCTCATGTCCACTGTTGATGTTAAAATCCCTGCAAGCAGGAAATAGAATAATTACATTGAAAATCACCTAAAATTACCTTAGGACAATGTGACATGAGTAATCAGAAACAACGCAGTTAACAAAAGATGGAAGCCTCCAGCTCCATGTCACCAAAATGAAGATAACATATCTAAGATCATTCTAGAAAGATAAACTCCTCACAGAGACAACACATTGTATAACCAACTTGAGAACTTCATTTCATCCAGCACCCCTATGAAGGCTGTTCCCTGCAGGCCTTCAGTCACCAAATGAAGCAGAGATATTACTCAAAGGGAGAGAAATGGAAAACATACTCTTCTCAACAGCCAGACCATTATTCTTCAAGATTTCAGCAACAGTAACCACAGTTGCAATGGCTGCAAGATAGTAGACAAGATTCAATGGCAAATCGTCAGACAACAATTTAATAAAGGCATCCAATCTGACTAAGTATGAGCAAACAAATGTCCCTCTGTAGAACAATCTCTGGAGAGTTATTGATCATATGCTGTTACAATAAGCCTCAAAAAGGGACACAATGAATGCTCAATACCAGAACAAAACAAAGTTCATTTGAGCAGCACAGCACCACCATGTCATGCAAGAAACAAAATGTAGGGTAACTTACCCATTCCCAGTGCTGATAATTCCACTTCCTCATGTTGTTGCATGTACCTCTGCACAACAAAACCATTACTCTCAATACCCTAGTCTGTTGTCTGCTAAACTTGAAGCCATGTTCATAACTTGGCACCTAAGGCCCAGCAGATCAACATCAGTTTTCATGGCCCCTTCACCATCTGTCCGACTGAATCAAGCAGGTCTTGATCTCAGGTATCAGAGACTTCATCTCAAAAAAACAGGGAAAACAAGCAAGCAGGTCTTTTTTATCAGGATACTAAAGTGGTGTTGTCCACTTGCTTGAAACTAAAGAAACAGAAAAAAAAACAAGTCGAATGCTCACATCTGCCAAACATGCCCATGTCCCTTCACCTAAAGATGCTGCCTCCTTGCAAAGGAATGGAGAGGTCAGTAACTATTTCAAAGGCCTATTGGTCTTGGGAAAGATTTGGCAGCCGCTTGCATGCAAAGAGGACCTTCATCGTCTCCACATTTCAGATAACCGAGACCTGTTTGCTTGCTTCTCAAGCAGCGATTCAGGGGGGAGTCTGTTCTTGTTATCTCTAAGATTTGGACAAGGTGGAACACTAAAGCAACCAACCTGAGGACAGGCAAGGAATCTAGACGGAGGGAGGAAGGAGAAAGTACCTTGGCAAGGTTGACATAGAAGAATAAGGGCTTCTTTGTATTAGATACTTGAATCCGATTCTTCTTGTGCGTATCATTTATTGCCAAATTTGCAACTCGCTCGGTGACTTCCTCCATCTTTCAAGGTCTCCCCCGTGTCCTTTAATTACCTTTTTCCTTCCTACAATTCCTCTTTTTCTCAAGATGCAAATACCCCGATCAAGAAACAAAGAAAACTCCTGTCTGCTGACAAAGGTTGTCTTTCCCTTGGCAAAACGACACACTTATCCGATCTGCTCGCTTCGTTCTTTCTTGACGTCCTCTACGACCTACAAGGAATATCAATCAAGAAATAAAAAGCAAAGCCGTGAAAAAAGCTTCTCTGTCGACTACAGCAACATTCCAAGAAACAATCCCCGCCCGACTCCGCCGCTAGTTCTTCAGCCCTATTACCGCAAACAAACCGGATCGAGAAACATACCATCTAGATAATAAGAAGAGTAAGTGCTCACCTTTTACCCGACGACCTCGATATGTGTTCTATATCTTGTGTTCGACGTCAAGCACCTTTGATCGATCCAGCACGCAAAACCTTTCTTTCTCCGTTGCTAGTTGACGGAAAAACAAGAAGCTCTTGCTGTTTTCGACATCCACGTTTTCAGAAAAGAAAGGAGAATCCAGTAAAAGGCCTTTCGGACGCAAACCGGAATGATAATCTCTCGCAAAAGCGTGTCAAGAAGATCGAGAAGAGTGCGCAAGACCGCAGACCGCAACACCAAAAAAACCATGCACGACAAGAGCGGGAGAAAGAGAGAGGCCGGAGGTGAAGAAGAGGGACAGAGAGACTCACCTGGTTCAAACTAGGGTTAAATGGCGGTTTAGTTCCCACCAGGAATCCGATTCCAGAATTAATTCCCAAGCAATCAATCAATTCCGGAGCTGGAATGTCATCTGTTCTGTTGTTTTCCAAAAGTAGACAGACGTTTTCTGACTCGCGTAACGACGACCGACCATATACTTACTCACTTACTTACTTATTAAACTTACCTCTTTTCACACATGTTCGTGTCCACATGTGTGAAAAGGGCTCCTGAATTTATTTTTTACCCCTTAAATTTTTTTTGAATTTTTTTAAAATTCTAAAACCAACCACATGTTTCCTTTTTTCTTTTTTTTTGGAAAATTAATTTTAGGATTAACTATTGCTTAAATTCAGGTTATTTTTTTCCTCCCCCCCCCTTCTACCATTATTATTTTTTAAAATTCAGTTTTTTTCCCCCCCCCCCCCACTTTGAACCATTGGCATTTTAATAATCCTTAATTAAATTCCTAATTCCCAACATGAATTTAGAATTATTGTGGGGTCTTTGGATGGACTAGGTAGCCAATTAATATTCAATTTATTATTTAGAAGTTAATAATAAATTGAATATTAATATTGTTTAGAAGTTCGAAAACGATAACATAACCTTCCTAACAATGGATGAAAAATCGTGTAACTCTCAATCTTGTAGATGGATGAAAAGTTAAGTAACCCTTTCTCAATGAACAAAAACTCACTATTTCACATCTTGTTTGGATGATGTATGCAAAAAAGAAAAAGGATGAAAAGTTGCACTTGGTGAACAACAAGTGGAGGATGAATTGGAAGTTCAATTAAGCTATGAATGTTTAGGTTTATGGATGAATTAATTCTCTCTACAAGGTATAAGGTGCAATAAAATCATTTTTATTTTTAAAAAAATTAATAATCATGGGAAAACATTGTGAATGTGTTGCCTAGTGATTTATTTATATCATAAGACAAAAAGGTGATCTAGATTTAATCATAGGCATTTTATATTGAATTGTTGAACTTCCTTCAAGGTAGCATATGAAACACACACAATTGAAAAAAACCCTAAAACAAAGGGTCCCCAAATCCATAATTTTTATGAATGACTCTATTGAAGAATTGCCATAAATGGACATTTGAAAAAAAACCCTAAAACAAAGAGTTGAAAGGTAGGAAATAGGTTGTAAGGTTAATTTTGAATCAATTTTAATCTTGAAATATTTTGAGTCTTTTATTATGGTGGAAGGATTCATAGGGATTAACTTGAGTGTAAAACAACAACAAATTTTCACAAGTTTACATTAATTATGTAGTAGGCACCTATGTTGTGGAAGTAAATTCACAAATTACCTTAGTATTTAAACTAGTTAGGCACTAATTGATTAATTTGTTAATTTTTTTGAAACATACATATTTGCCATGTCTAAAATCAAAGAAACGTTCAAACACACTAGTTTCATTATTTAATAATACATAACCTCTATGACATAGTTTATGAAAATCATATTAAAAATGAGTGAATTATGTTCATCAATGAACCCTTCAATTTATAATCATTTTTATGTAATCAAATTAAAATGCATTTTTCATTTGACCTTTAATAAACATCCATTTGCTATATAATGTCCACAATTTGCCCCAATTTACACAATGGTATTCATAATGGTCCAAATAAGTGTTGGCCAATTTTATTTTATTTTCATGATTGGTCAAATAGGTTATATTTTTTGGATAAAATTTACACCCATCAATTATCAATTTCATTATTCATAATACTCTCAATTATCAATTTGCCCAGTCATTTTTGGGTAATAATTGTTAGTTATGCATAAAGGTTGTTTATCAAATACCCATCTTGAAAATTGTCAAGTATTGTTCAAGGATCAATTATCAAATACATGCCTTGAAAACCACCATTTATATTACATATATAGGGTAGGTTATAAGGTTTTTTAATTTTAATTTTATGTTTTAATGTTTTCAATCATAAAAACCTACCTAGGTGAAATTCCAATCATCCAAACCTAGGTTATTAATTTTTAAATTTTAATACCCAACTAATATATTATTTATTGATTTCAAAAACAATAATAACTAATCAATTATAGATTATCAATAATCAAGTTTTTAACCATGTTTTTTCCCAATATTTGAACAACACTTGTTCAAACTCCAAGCCATTTTGAACACCCTTTGGTTTGCTTATGTTTTGTTCACCATCCCCAAATCAAATCTTTCATTTCAATAATTTCAAAAGATATTAGTTCTAAATACATCCCACGTTTCAAAAAGATTTAGATCATCCCATTTGTTTCCATCGTAGGTAAAAACAAACAAAAAGGAACTAACAATAATCGCCTGAATCACCATGACTAATCATGAAAAGATGATGTGGTAACATATGATTAGATGAAAAGTTCTAAAACAATGTTAAACAATAGTGCTTAAATAATGTTTTTACATTATTTCTCTATGCTGAAAAACACTAATTACTTGGTTTAAAATGTGCTAAAATGTTTTTTATATTTATTGGATTACTTTCAAGCTTATCTAAATGTTAGATTAATATATTAAAAATGTCTTCATATAAATAAATACAACATATACTTTCAACATTAACAAGGATTATGAAACTTATGAACGTCAAAACAAAGGACGGGTTACAAAAAAATTGTTTTGCTACCTTAAGCTTACTTGGTGAAAATGGTAAACATGACAGACTTAAAATCTATTCCTTTGGGTTATTGGTTCTCTCCTATTTGTTTGGTCAACAAATTTTTATTTTTATGAAGAACCTATGGTTTTGATTCAAAAAAAAAAAAAAAATTATCTTAGTTTTGGTTCCAATTTCCCACATAAATGAAACCATGAATCCATTTCAACTATAGTTCTTACCAAAAAAAATCTGGTTTTGGTTTTAGTTTTGAAAATTATCCTCATTTTGATTTGGTTCTTACTAAGGTCAAAATCAAGATTAATGGTTAAGTATTGGTTAACCTCCAATCAACCCTTGGTTTTAGTTAATTTTATTTCAAAAATATGTATTTCAATTCCAAACATAATAGGATTAGGAATTCAATTTTAAGTCCTCTTTTTTATAAATAAAATTTAGTTTTGATTTTAATTTCAATTTTGAAAATCAAACCTAGTTTTAGTTTGGTTCTTATTATATTAAAAGCAATACCCACTGAGCTAGGTATTTGTCCTAACACTAGTTTTTACTTTCTTTTTTTAATCATCATATTGTTGATACCAAATAACATATCTTATCAAAGATTACACGTTATAAAAAATATTTTTATTCAAAACCTTTTGTTGTATAAGGATATCACATAGCAAACATAACCTAAGATATGTACATTCTAGTGGGACAAAGGCTACAAAGCAATTGTGCTTTGTGGTAGTAGTTAATCTTATAATTTTGAACTTTAGCCCTAGGTGTTGTTTATAGACGTTGGAACCTTTATGGTCATCTTGGGGTTTATAGGGTTAGTTGTGGACAATGGGTTCTATTTTGCAATTTTGGGTGTACATAGTATAGGTTCTGATATTGGATAGATATTTGAAAAGTGGTGTAGCAAAATGAGAACACATATTGAGGTTGGGCAATTCTTAAACTTCTTTGGTAAGTCTAGTCATTTGATTTTCTTTTTGTGCCTTTTGAAGTTTAAAGTAGATATGATTTAAGGAAAAAGGTTTGAATCATTACAAGGAAAAAGGAGAAGTTGAAGGCAACATGTTGATGTTAAGAGAAAAGAAAAGGCAACATGGCAACTAAGAGAGCAAGATGAAAGGGATAGACAAGAGGTATGGTGAAGGAGAAAGGGGGATAGGAGAAGGAAAACATTGAGGCAAGAAGAGACTATATGAATTGTTTATGGGTTGTTGAAGAAATAACAAATAAGGGATAACAAGAGGGAGTTAAAGGGGACATTGTGGGGAATGAAAGCTATTAATTTTAGGAAAGGATTTTGAAATACCTTGTGGGATTGAACCTATTTTGTTATTTGAAGTCTTGAAAAGAAGTAAAACAAAGGGAAGCAGGTTGTGAGAATGTTATGCAAAATAAGTATTAGGTTGTGTGTTCAATTGTTTGCAAGTTGTAAATTGTTTGGAATACATATTGCATATTTAATGTTAGTTAACCATTGGTGAAAGTCAAATAAAATAGATATTGATAAATTAGAAAGGAAAAAAATTGTAAAAAATAAGAAAAGGAAGGTTTTTCCCAAGTTTTTTTGGGGCATTATTGTCCAAATGGGTCAATCAAGGCAGGTTTGGAAAGGTTAGTTAAATGTTGAATTGATTAATTATATGGTTTTAAACTCAACAAGCCATATATAGTGGGAATAAGGAGGAAGTTAACATATGAATCATTAATCTTAGTGTAATTGTTTGTATACCATAATACCTTTACGATTTTGACAACAAACTACTGAATAAATATTCAAATTTGAAATCTTAACTTTGGTACTTGGTTTTTTAATTAATTTTTTTTCAATAGTGATGATTATACAAAATATTCAACATGGAATTATTAACGTTATGGAACAATTTAGTGTGTCTAGACCATTTCAATTTCAAGGCAGTGTCATGGAAGGTTTGAGGTTCAGATCCTAAGAAAGTTTTTTAATTTATTAAGTTTTAGCACAAATAATGAATAATTTTTCAAAAGTTCCACAAAATGAAAAATTATTTAATTTTGTCGAAATGGTGAAGGTATTACAATAATTTACATAATAGATTTCCTTGGTAAATTTTCTAAAGGGTTAAGGAAAATATAGCCATAACAAATTGTTGAGCAAATAAACATTGTTTTGAGGTTTGAATGTGTATTTATACCTATTTAACACCTTTGCACGTCTCTTTGTTTACCACATTTGTTTTTGAACAAATAATCTTACATTATGTTTTGTATAAATTCCAAAGCTTTCTTGTTACAAAACATCACCCAACTTCCACATTATAATGGGCAAATTAATCGCAAATGGCCCAACCACAAAAGTTCCAAACTTTGTTTACTTTGGATTCAAATTTGTTTGAAATTTTCACATATTTCCTTTTTAGCCAACTTCTTATCCATCATCTTTCAATACAACACAAATGAGGACCTCCAAGTTTTTTTGTAACATTTATATACCATATTACCTTTACCATTTTAGCAATAGACTGCTAAATAATTAATTAAATTTTAAATCTTAACTTTGACATGTGGTTTTTTATTTGGTAGGTAATTGTTAAAGACAATAATAAACAAAATGGTACATGTATTATGGAACAGTCTAATGTGTCTAGATTGCTTCAATTGTAGGTCATTATCTTTGAAGGTTTAGGGTTCAAACCCTGACAATAAATTTTTTGACTTAATTGAAATTTCGACACAAATAATTAATAATTTTTTTTTTTGACAAAATGAAAAATAATTTAATTTATGCCAAAATGGTAAAGGTACTATGATATCCAAACATAAGCAAAAGAACCTTGCCTAAGTTACTTTAGTACTTGATAATGATAACTATGCCATTGGCTCAAATGTGGACACATATGAGCCAATGGCATTAGTTCCAAGTGAATTCATATGCATTCCAATGTGAAATAAGTAATGACACATGTTTCGTTATAGTTGTTCTCATGGTCACTTCACATGTCTTCAAGTCAAGCATTGATCTAATGCAAAGTTCTATGAGTTGTCAACTTGTGAATCATCACAAGTTGACATTTGTCACCTTCCTTTTTGTTTTTTCCAACTCTTAACAAAGCTCCTCACACATTAAAATCATACCCAATCCAACCTTTTTTTTGGGGTACCTTTTCATTTTGTCATCCTCTTTTTGTTGTTATCCATAAAGTCCAAAAAATTTGATCAAACAACAAAACTTAACATAAAATTGTTGAATTTTGCCATGATTTATATTGAATTCAATTGTGAACATATCCATCTTTTGGATGGCTATCTCAAGATTTGCAATGGGAATCACATTTGAAACCAAATTCCTTTTAGCATGCATGAAAATATAAAAAACAATTTGATCTTAATTGTGTCACCCAATGTAAATTAATAAATAATTTAATTATCATCTAATCATTTTGACTTGTTTTGAAACCCTAATAAACAATTCCATCCCTTGTGTAAGGTGTTTTACAAATAATTTTATTATTACACAAAAATGTTCCTAACAATTCCACCTCACACTATTTGGATAATTTAGGCATGTAGATCAAAGGAAGTAAGGAATGTAAATGATTTTTTAATGTATGTAAAAAAATTGGGTACAACGCACTTGGTGATTACTAGGTGAGTAGAGGCATATGTGCAAGCCACATTATATAGGTACATTCGGCCAAAGTGAACCAACACCCACTAGTGCACCATCCATGGGATGCCCGAGTTATAATTAAGTGGTGGATGAACCTCAATTGAGTTAATATTTGGTTTCACTTTGGTAACCCATTCAATAAGAAGTTTAGGTCCTATATACCTAGATAGGTACAAAACTAGGTGATTGCTATATAAGTAGATGGTTTTATATTTCATAAATAGGTAAGGAATGTTGTTACTACCTACTAACCTAGGTAGGTAGTAAAAAAGTTCAGCTGAGCTAACTACTATGGTTAGCTAGGGAATTGGGTTAAGGGTTTAGGGTGTGCAAGAGGTGTTAGGGTTTAGGGTGTGCGAGAGGTGTTAGCGTTTAGGGTTTAGGGTGTGTGAGAGGTGTTAGGGTTTAGGGTTTAGGGTGTGCGAGAGGTGTGAAGGTTTAGGGTTTAAGGTGTGTGAGAGGTGTAAGATCCACCAGTCATTGCTAATCTTATGCTAAGTTCACTATCTTAAACTAAAATCCACTTCCTAGAAAGGATAGAAACAATCACCATTGGCATATAAACAGGAAGTTCCTCATGTTCTGTGCACCAAAACAACCTCACCAGCATGTAAAATCCAAGATGGATCGACAGCTTTCATTTGATGATGCGCAGATTTTGGGTTTGCCTTTTGTGTGTATGGAAAGAAGTTTATCCCCTACTAAGATAGCGGGTGGTGAAGTAAAACACCATTGTCTCGCCTCAGAAATCCTCTGTTTGATGCTAACTACCAACTCTGACCCAAATGCAGCTATCTGATACAAATCCACCATACATGCCCACTGATCCATCCTGTCCAAAATGTCCACCATTGGCCTCCAAAATAGGCCTGCAAGGAACTGTGTCAACTTACGTTGAAGGCGCAGCGTGATGCAGGGAAGAAGCGTAGATCCTATCAGGAAGGGGAAAGAAAAAAGAAAACATCGTAAAATGGACGAAGTCTGCTCTGCTCCAAACTAAAGAAAATGTACTTTATAACTGTGCACATTGGGACACGCTCCAGGAGTTCTGCTTGAGCACAGGGACACTGACCACATACACATTTGTCTGTGATGTGTCTAAAATCAGTGGGGAATCAAAGTTACCCATCCAAGCTCATGGAACTTACCTGCTCAAAGAACAGTGTAAATCTGTGACGAATCAATCACATACGCCTTGACTTGTTGGGTGGTTGGTAATGCTGGTAATTTGGATTTGTACCACTTTGATCTTTCCTTCTACCTCCTTGTTGGGGTTGTGGTTGCAGTTGACCTTGTTGCTGTTGAGCAATACCTGTATTCCCACGTTGAATAAACATACTGTTGGCATTCATTCCATGCATCGAGCCTTGAGGATTGGCACCCAATGCACCCATGCTCGAGTTCTGAACCCGTTGCTGTTGCATTGCCATAGTCATGGACTGTTGCACTTGGCCTGTTGCACTCCCTGGCATGCTGTTTGAAGGTGGGAGCTGTGAGGGAGGTGGTGCAGTCACACCGTCGAAGTCTGTGGAGTGGTCAACAGGGCGAGCAGGATAGTTCACCACCTGACAACAGTACAAATTCAACTCACACAAACATGCACAACAACATCAGTGGAGCACTACACATTATGTCTCATGCAGTTCCGCTTCTAAAGCCCTCTAGCTAATAATTGTTACCCATTATATCATGTTATGATCTGTAGCTCACCTTCTCCCCTGGTTGGCCTGGAATCAGAGCATTTCGGCCTGGCACAGGATCAGAGCGGAAGTATCCATGTTCCAAAGCTTGCGCTGCTGTGATACGTTTTGCAGGGTCATACTCCAACATCCGGGTCAGCAGATCAAATGCTGCGCTTTTGGGTGGCAGCTGAACGATGCTACAGAGCCCAGAATTGTCATACTTCCGTGACTGGATGAGTAGGCGATTGCTCTGCCAGTGTGGTAGATTTGCAAGTGTTGGCCATTTCTCCAGCGTTGGGTGACCCAACACTTTGAAGATCTTTTCTAATTGGTCGTGCTGAAATGGGTTTGGAGTGCTTTTGTCTTCAACTCCCTTCACCAGAAACAATCAACAAAATAAAAACTTCAGACCCTTCTGAAGTAAAAGATCTCACAGCAAACCCAACATTATCTAGTGTCTAGTTGAAAGCTCCAGAGAGATTGACTAACCACCTTATGCTTAGAATTGGAAGATAGGTTGACAAGATCTAACCTGAAAGAGGGGTTTCAATGTCAACAATTCTGCAAAAATGCATCCAACTGCCCACATGTCAACAGCAGTTGTGTAATGTTTCACTCCAAGAAGCAGCTCTGGAGCTCGATACCAGATGGTTACCACAACACCATTATCACAGAGAGGTTTTAGTGGTGCTTGGAAGATCCGAGCGAGCCCAAAGTCACCGATCTTCACCACCCCTTGCTCATCTCCTTCTCCCATCACAAGAATGTTCGAGGGTTTCAAGTCACGGTGAATAATCCAATTACTGTGTAGGTAGTTCAACCCATTGAGAATCTGCCAAAGCAGTGATTTCACTGTGTACTGGTTGATAGCAAAACTGAGCTTCTCTCGATGGTGGCGAATGACTTCATATAGATCATGCTCCGCATAATCAAATGCCAGATACAAAGACATGTCACCATGGTTTATGTGCACGTTTACCAGCTTCACAATGTTTTCATGGATGCACTCTCGTAGAAGCATTATTTCCCGTATAGCTGTCGGTGAAACTCCATCTCCTTCCTTGGATTGTTTGAATTTCTTAATTGCAATTTTCATGCCCCTGACAACCAAACACCCACACGCTCAAAAACAAAGTCTAGATCAGACCCAAAAAAATACCATCCAGTTCTAACACTTCACATACACATGCATTCTCAAGGCAGTGATCTGCTACGTACTTGGTGATCAAAGTTGTGCAGAACATATAGAGGTTCTTGTGCATGAATGAAAAAACTGGAAGAAAGAAAGCACACACATAAGATCCCCTGCAAGCTCCTGTCTCTTTGACAGCATAGCTATATAACAAAGGACAGAAACCCTAAAACTTGCCTGTGAGAAGGTTGTTTGCTGCGTGCAAGGTACACCAACCCATACGTCCCCTCACCAATTTTGCCCATCAATTCGTACTGCTGTAGCCATTCGGGGCGCACCCGCTGCTTGGTGGATCCATCAGTCACCATTGCAAGAAAAATCTCTCTCTCGTTTTCCTCTGCTTCTTCTAGAATTACAAATCAGATGGTGACAGATCTTGCACTGGGTCCCTCTTTCTCCTTTCCCCAAAAATCCTTTGCCACAGCATCCGTGCTTCTGCATCATCATACATGATAATGGATTTGAAGTCTGTGGCTTAATGGAGGGAAGAAAGAAAGAAGCACCCTGATATAAGACCCACATTCCTCATTCACACTATCTATTCTCACCAGTTTTGTGTCAGATCCATCACCCTTCACCACACCATTCTTCACCTTCATCAGACCATCATCAGCAGTTTGATCATGAGATAGATGACAAATCTGCTCTCTCTAAGTCTTATTAAGAAGGCAAACAATTGTAACAAGAAGAAGTATGCTGCTTACTGAGAACTTTTTCTGTCAATTGTGGCAGGCAGCAATAGGGAAGAAGAAGATTGTCAATCCTGAAGAGTGGAATCTAGCAGCACTCAAGAGGCAAGGAAAGTGTGACAGAGATGATGCTGATGTTGATGACATGATAATGACCGTCTTCTTTCTTCTTCCTCACTGCTGTTTGTTTCTCTACTATAATTTGCGTTTGCAAGAAGTTTGCAAGAAGCAAAGAGCGAGACCCAGAAGATCATACAAAACATTTCCCTTAGCTGCTGCAAGCAAGCAAGCAAACAAACAAGCAACAAAACCCTAAATTCAAACCTTGAGTCGTGATGATAATTGCCTCCTTCTTCCAAGCTCATGTAGATGCAGCAGATGCAGATTCTTTTGTATCATGAAAGCAGATCCTGTTTCATCATCACAACATGATCATAGTCGCTCTTGGTTGATAGACAGCTCAGTCGAGCTCCGAAACACACACACCCAACAAACAATTCACATAGGTAGCTTCCACCTTGTCCAATACAAGAAGAATTGAAGAAGAAGAAGAAGAAGAGCTCCAAACCCTAAAACAAAAGTGCAGCTAGATTCTGAAACTATTCTGGGAATCAAAACGTCGTTGACGCAAGCAGAAGAAACTCACCAAAGGCTTGTAGAGATTACGTCACAAACAAACCCCAAGCAACCAGTTGAGACTGAAGCACATGAGCTTGGTCGTCATCTCCATGAAGAAGAAGAAGAAGAAGAAAGAGACAGACAAAGAGACAGACAGCGCTCTGCAGTTTGATGAGAGGTTTTCGTCTTGGTGTTTTGTATTTTTTGGAATTGTCTATTTTCCTTGCATAAACTTTCTTAGATCCTTTGCTGCTGATGACTGAATTGCTTCTCGAACATCATCTCTGAGAACATGATTTCTCAACACCCATCTCTGTCAATTTTCCTCACAATTTCTTACTTAGATCCTTTGCTGCTGCTGGTGACTGAGTTCCTGCTCAAATACCATCTCTGATTACATGATTTCGCAACACCCATCTCTCTCAATTTTCCTCACAATTTCTTATTAGATCCTTGCTGCTGGTGTCTGAGTTTCTTCTCACCACCATCTCCGACAGCATGATTTTTTCCTAAACACCCATCCCTCACAAATTTTCTCACATATTTCACTTCCAATTTCATAGCCGACTTCTCAACACTATCTCTAATAATTTTCTTCACATATTTTTTTTGCTTAGTTTTTCATAGCTTGTTGAGTTGCTGCTTCTCAACACCCATCTCTGACAAACAGGATGAACAAAACATATTGCACCCAAGTGATTTTGATTGATTCATTGATTGATCATCTGCACTGTACAATGAACTAAATGGGTTTTGGTTTTTCAGGTTTTGATTTTTGAGGGAGATGGACATCATGCTGATTTGTGCAGAGATCGACCTGAAAATCTAAGTAAGAAATTCCATACAATCCCCAAACAGAAGCCAATTTTTTTCATTCCACAATTGCATATACTTTGCCACCAGAATTGATACTACTAGGTATACTCCAGAATGAGTGCAAGAGAGATGATGTTTCATGTGTTTAGATTGCTGCAAAAGACAATTGCAAAATGCTGATTGTCATTGCAAGCATTAGCCTCTAGAGAAAATAAAATTGGCACCAACACTGCAGCAATTCAATAATATTATGCCATCAGATAGATGCCTCTGAAGAGATGATTATGCAAGCAAATTTTCAGGTATTTTTTGCATGTAGTATTTGGTTTCTTTTAGTTGTTATTTGTAAGTAGAACTTAGTTCAGTGTCAACAGGGTTTTAATTTTTGGTGTGTTTGGTGATTTATCGTCTTTGGAATCACTTCTTTTTGTGTTCTGATATTATTTAGCATGCAAGAGAAACAAGAGATGCAGTTAGTTTGATGTCAAAGTTTCTGTTTTTCATCAAGTGTTTTGAACTTGGATTCCTAGAGTTTGAGTTTGTGTTTTGAACTTGGATTCCTAGAGTTTGATGTCAGAGTTTGTGTTTTGAACTTGGATTCCTAGAGTTTGATGTCAGAGTTTGTGTTTTGAACTTGGATTCCTGGAGTTTGATATCAGAGTTTGTGTTTTGAGCTTGGATTCTTGCACAAGAGTTTGATTTTGATAAATTCTTTGATGTCAAAAATTTGGTGATTTCCCCCCCCAAAAAAAAATTCCAAAAAATTCTTAATTTTCTGGGCTGAAGAATGACAAAAAATTTGCTGAAAATAGAACACTGATACTACTACACTCTGCAAAGCTCCATTAATAATAGCATCATCATTTTTCAAGTGTGATTAGTTTTTGAAGACAAAGTGGCACACAAAAACTGGATTTCTGGATTTTTGTACAAAGTACAAAGCTTCTGTTCAAAATTCAAATGATTTAAGTTGCAAAACTCATCATATATTCATATAGCCATTAAAAAAAACTCAGCTATGGGGATTTTTGGCTAGGGTTCTGAGTAAAGCAATTATGTGGCACACAGTAGTTGAATTTGATCTACATGGGTCAGCAAACACTTTTTGTTATCCACTTCATCATAAATCATCTCAATTTCATCCATCCAAATCAAGCTTCAATTTACATGATCAAAATTTCATCCATCTATATCAAGCTTCAATTCACATCATCAAAATTTTCATCCATCTATATCAAGCTTCAATTCACATCATCAAATTTTCATCCATGTATTTGATGGCATTACTGTCATATATATATATATGGATATATATACTCAATTGATTGTCATGCATTCATTCATTCACATGATCATGTGTCTTCAATGTAAAAATTTATGACAATTATGTTGTCAATTAGTGACTATCATCCACATGGGTCATGTGACTTTGAATGTAATCTATGACCATTTTTATTATGTTGTCAATTTTTATCCATGTCATGACTCATTACTTTATCTCACCCATGTTTTGTTTTGTTGTCCTCCATTGTTTGATTGCTTCATTCATTCAACTAGTAAGTTCCTCTTTGAATGAAATGGGTTGGTTGTTCTTGTTCTTGTCAGAGGGATGATGGAACACAAATGCAGCACAGAATTCCTCATGATTAGAGAAATGGGTCTGCAAGTGATGGATGAGTCCACATTGCTGACAAAGTGTCAATCAATCATTTAATGGAGAGAGAGAGAGAGAGAGAGAGAGCCACATCACACACACACACACCCAACAACCCCTTTCCTCCCCTTCTTCAAGCTTGATAGAGTAGGGTTTAGGGTTTGGGGTAGTAGTAGTAGTAGTAGTATTGGTAGTAGACCCACAAATTATATATTGGCCAAAACTCACATGTCATCCCAGTTTTCTTTTGTAAAATTTTCATTCCCAGTTACGCATTTGATGGCCTTTTATGCCAAAACTGGCTGTTCTCACCCCCTAATCGCCTGACTTTATTGACAACTCTATTGTCTTGGAAGTAAATCTTCATTCTTGTGAGTATATCTCTCTTTCTTCTCGGTGGTGATTGTAATTTGCTCGATTGTAACTTTGGTCTCATTTTCAACTTTAAACTAATTCCTATCATGTGTTCTAATGTTGTAACAAAGCCACATTCAAATAAATAAGCCTTTGATTGTGTAGGCTTGTCACATTTTTTGACTTACTAATTGCTATCATGTTCTAATAAAGCACATTTCAAACTAAGCCATTTGATTGTAACCATTAAGCCGTTTGAAATGAGTCAACATTGGGACAACATTGGGACATCATAAGTAAGTTAAGTTAACCATGGAATGAATGCTTAACTAATCCAACGGATCAAAAAAATTGTAGTCATTCAAGATTGGCAAATGATGAACTAAGTACATAACAATATCAATCCGAACCACCCTATCAAACCATTATAAACCTTACATAGTGAAAATAGCAGCACTAAGGACCAGCCCTTTTGTTTTTGTTTTTGTTTTTTTTTTTTTTTTTTTTGAATTTTTTTTTTTTAGTTACCAAAAAAATTTGAAATTTTTTTTTTAAAAAAAAATTTAAATTTAATTTAGTTTTAAATTTAAAAAGAATCATTAAT
>Ga0116227_10001289_pt1 | contig 55381 bp, 37 predicted proteins | sample S1TSphgellanicum_FD_89693 | JGI IMG/M metagenome (GOLD analysis project Ga0116227, IMG submission 89693) | Host-associated microbial communities from peat moss isolated from Minnesota, USA - S1T2_Fb - Sphagnum magellanicum MG | ecosystem: Host-associated > Plants > Peat moss > Unclassified... | reverse complement strand
TCCCCCTTTTTTTTTCCCCCCTTCTTTTGAAGTATTTTTTTTTCACCCTTTTTTTTTATTCCTCCTGGTTTTTCCCTCAATTTTTTTTTCCCCTTTTTTTTTTTTTTTTTTTTTTTTTTTTTTTGCAAGGTTCACAAAGTTCCAGGGTTCTGATTTCGATTTTACATTATCAACAATTTTGCGAGTTTTTTTTGTTTTCCGTTAAATAGAAATATTAGTCGAATTCACACTGTTAAGAAAAGCTCACACCCCTTATTTACTGTCATAATATTTGCAGTCTGTTTTTTTCTTTTTTTTGACTGGGGAAATTTCGCCAAAAAGCGAAATTAAAAAAATTAAAAACTTAAAAATGAAGTGATTTTTGAGCTTTTCAATTGCCAAAAGTGATCAACAAAAGTTAACAATTTTTATATTTGGTTCTCAGTGTGTCACCAAAATATTAAAACGATGATTAAAGATTTCTACTTTATGTCTGGTTTATAGCCAGATTTGGCTAAATCTTCATGGAGCTGGCTGATAGCCACTTTTTCTTTCTATGGGTGATTGCCACTTTGGCTACAAACCAAAAATTCCTCAAAAAACCAAAAAAAAAAAAGAAAAAAAGAAAAAGGTTACTAATGAGAGGGCAGATGGATGAGTTTCTCTCAATCTAATCTGGATTTTGTAGCTCACAGATTTCTTCTAACTTACCCCCAAAAAGATTCCCGATTCTTGTGTTATGGATGAATAAATGAATGAATGGATGAATGGATAGATGAATGAATGGATGGATAAATGAATGAATGGATGGATGAATGACTGAATGAATGAACGAATGAATGGATGAATAAATGAATGGATGAACGACTGAATGAATGAATGGATGGATGAATGAATGAATGAATGAATGAATGAAAACCACTATTTTTGGCCTGGACTAATAGCCCTTCCTAAGAACACCCTACCTATTGATGAGTAGGTTTTAATTAATGCTAATTTCTTCTTCTGCTAGACTAGGTACTTTTACTTTTGAGCCAAAACTTGTTGCGTATCTACCAAGTCTTTTCTGTTTTGGTTTTTTCTTTTTTCTTTTTTTGGTGTTTGGGTGATGCTTTTGAATGTGAGCTGCTGGGAATTAGTGATAAATTCAAGAGGGGTGGGAAACAGAGCTGCTTGCTGCTGTTGCTGTGATCCCCAACATGCTCCTCATGCTGTCTGTCTGTAAGCAAGCTAGGTGGCAAGCAAGCAAGCAAGCTTTTTGTTTGCTTGCTTTGTGCGAGAAATGGATCTCATGCTGCAGCAGCACACCACCTTGAAGTCGATGGTACTTACAAGTCTTTCTTTTCTTTCGGTTCGAGATTGTTGCTTGACTTTCGTGTTTTCATTGATGAGGCCGCGGAATATATATTGAAATAACAATGCGCATTAGATATTCTAATTGCGAATGCTTTTAAAAGTAGAGTGAAGTTATTAGTACTGGTTGGTTCGCACTGTGAAGTTCAGATACAAAGTTGATGAGATCTGTTGTTGTTACAAATTCGATACAACTGTTATTATGCGTTGAATTCTCTCTGGAATTTTGATCTGGAAATTATGAACAAAAAAAGGATTTAAGAACACAGAAACAAGCAGCGCAGCAGCGCATCTCGAACTCTTTGATCAATGATGCATCATGTCCTCAGATTGGGTCATTTGTGGTGGTCATATTCATCTGAGATCTAATGAAGCAACTTATGTTTCATGAGCGTGGAAATTCAGCCTACATATTTTTAAGAACTGCATTATATGCATCATCCAATTGCCAAGGTCCTGTTTAAGGTTTTAAGTACGCAAGGTGCTACTTTTCCACCAGTTACTGCAGAAAATTGCTTCCCAGCATTGTTAATTTTCCTGAGCTGGAAGAAACAATTGATCATGAACTCCCTAACCAGTGCATTCTCAGCTTCCCAGCTTCGTGTTGGTATCTGCATTTGATATTCTTGGGCAGCTAATTCCTTTGGAGGTGAGTCACATGGAATATATTAATTCATAGCTCACTGATTATATTGATACTTGAGCTCTGGTGAATTGTCGACTTCACTAATTAAATTGTTTCTGCCTGGATGTGTAGCAATTGTATGCTTGATGCCTACCTCAATGGGTGTTACAAACTTTGAATTTTGAGCAGTCTAATGATCAGCATTTAAATCTATATTGCATCAAGATTGTAGATCTCGTGATCAGGTTTTTGCAGATTCAGATGATGTGTAGGAAGGAATTTATATACAAAAGGTCACATTTTTCTTTGGTGGAGCTCAGCAAGTTTCAAAGATGTGGATATTGGGTTTTAGTATTTCATGGTGTTTCAGTATCCTTAAATTTGTTGTTGTAGTTGTAACATGTATGAATTCCCATGTGTGAATCATGACTGACTTGCCATCATCCATGACCTGGTCTTTTTGTTGCAGTGGAATCTAGGTTGACAATAGAGAGATCAGGAGTTCACAACATTGCTGAAAGAGCCTCAGCTTTAGGGGATCAGTTCTTGGTTGTTGCAACAATTCAGTCTGAAAAAAGATGGCCTCCCGAAGAGAGTGCAGCAGGATCAAACAGCAGATGCACTATGCTTCTTCATGTGACCATGATTATTTATGCCCCACATGCGGTCAAACTGTTGGCCAACTGAAGGTAGACCTATATTTATTCTCGTTGTCTATGAAAGTTCTTCACAAATTATTATTGTTTCTCAGATTGCATTCCTGGCAACTGAATCATCAACAACCTGGGGAAATCATCCCCGCTGACTTGGGAATCATATTGTTGGGAGCTCATGAAATTGGGTTGTGAAACATCTGAAGAATTTAAGACATATATGATCGGTTTGTGTTTGTCATGTCAGGTTGGCGTAGATTGGACAGTTTTGCCACCAGGTGTGCGGTTCAACCCCAGTGATGAAGAGTTGCTAGAGCATCTGCTTGCAAAAGTGGGAGGATGTGGTTCTGCAAAGGAGCACCCACTCATAGATGACTTCATTATGACACTAGACGAGGAAGATGGCATTTGTCGCACTCACCCTGAGAATCTACCAGGTAAGAATATCAGGATGTTCCTCCATCTTCAGCTGATCCATCCCAGACCCCTCAATCTGGACCAATCCAGTGCTAAATTTGGTGCCAATTTACTAGCATTATTTGTGCTTTTTTTCTTGACCAGTTTAAATCTCTTATTTCTTGTAAAATCTGACTCCAGATCTAGCCTGGTATGTCAATGTGCATTAACAGCCAGTTCATCCTTGTTTTCTTCCTGGGGTTTTGAACAGGGGTGAAAAAGGATGGGAGTGCTTGTCATTACTTCTATAGGCCTTCAATGGCTTACACTACAGGAACGAGAAAGCGCCGCAAAATTCAAACTGAATATGGCATCCAAGGAGACTTGCCCTGTCGGGGTGAAGAAGTTCGCTGGCACAAGACTGGCAAGACCCGTCCTATTTTACAGGTTGGGTTTTTTTATTAGTGTCAAGATTTCGTGAATGAACAATATCATCAGAATCTTTCTTGGGGATTGTGGAATCTGATGCTTGAGTGACTGATGTTTCTTATGAGGATGTTGCTTTCAGCTGTGGGTTTTATTTACTAGCCCATAATGCAGGTGGTTAGACTCTTACAACAGCACCCAGCTTGTCTTCCTGCACTAGAGGTCTAGATAGTTTGTGTATAGACACTAATTCTATTACAATAACAAAGATCTGTATCTAAAGAGATGAGATACATGTGCAGTTTATGTTTATGATAAGGTTGAACGGGCTAGCTAGCCTCTAGGATTGACAGGTGTCAATTAGGGATTGCTGCTGCAGATATATGTATCTTATATGTTTCCATCTGTCAATGCTTTTAAAGCAAAGATATTCATCAGAGGAAAAGAATGAATCCTGCAAAAGAGTTTGCACTCTGTCCACAGGGATGTGAAATCATAATTCAAGCCTCTTCTGTAATTATGTGTAGGATGGGAGGATCCAGGGCTTCAAGAAGATCATGGTTCTGTACAGAACCTCACTGGGAAAGAAAAGCAAGAATGTGAAGACCAACTGGGTTATGCATCAGTATCACCTGGGAAAACATGAAGAGGAGAGGGATGGTGAGATTGTTGTTTGCAAAGTTTTCCTACAAAAACAACCACGAAAGTCCACTGGGTTGCCTGCTCCAGCTCATGGGCAGAAAATGGTCCTTCTAAGTCCGATAGATGATCAAGATGATGATCTTGGTTCAGAAGCTGCTTCAGAGAGTGACAGTGGGTTTCAGGAACAGTTGCTTCTTCCATCACCAGGGTTCAAGGGTGTTAATGTTGACTCCCCCATCTCAGTCTCTGGAGTGACAAGAGAGATACTTCCTACGACACCTAAATTGTATGCTCGATCAGCTAGGCTGCAAGGAAACCACTCAAAAGCAGAGCCAACTGAATCGACCATCTCTGGGATCATATCAGTGGCACAATCTTTTGAGCAACATGATGCCAGGCTTGCCATTCAACACAAACCAGAATCATTTGTGGTGAGATTAGTGCAGACCCATCATCATGCATTTCAACATTTGCTGGTCAATCTTGGGAATGATTGGGATTGGCAATGGAGTACTACTGTTCAACCTGCTTTCAAAACAGCTAAAATTGAGAGCATTTCAGAGGCTTAAAGTTCCATCAGTTCTGACAGGGTATTCCATTTGCAGGAGGTCATGAAAAGTGATGTGACTAATACACCTGACAACAGCTTTGGAGGTCATCGTGGAAATGCCAAGGCATTCAAGGAAGTACCAGCTGCTGGGACTCTAGCTCCAAACAAGATCACGAATCTGGTGGAGGTCCAGCTACCCACATCCATCTTGCTTCCAGCTACTGAGCACATTATGGTTGATACCCATGATTCAATAGTGGCTGGAAACCTCCTCCTCACATATTGTGAGCTGCCAGGAGAGGTTGAATCCTTTCAGACCATAATTAACCTTGATGAGGAGGATCAACTGCCCCGCTGGGAGGCAATCAATCCTGAAGGGCAGGCAGTCTCAGTGGAAGATGGTGACCTGAATGATTGTGATCATGAGAGACTTGCATTCCAGGTTCATTGCAATGAGAGGATCAATGCTGCCAACCACCCCCTGCTGCAGGTACCAGAAATACCTGAATTGCTTCACACAATCTAGACTCCCAATTGTCTTCACAGCATTTGAACCACAGAACTTAGCTCACATTGACCTAGAGTACCCAAGTTGTTGATGTCTTTGAAATTTGTTTGTTTGTCCAAATTTCTAACTCAAAATTATGTTCATTGCTGCAAAAAAAATTCCACCTTCCAGAAGGCGCTGTCGTTCGGTGATCATAACTGGCAAAGGCATTGTCATGATGCCTTTGATCATGTCGGCCACATTTTGGATGATCAAGAAATTGATGAAATTATACATGAGGTGGATCCTGCATTGCACAACATTGTACTGGACACTCCTCCAGATATGTTTGAGGTGTGGGGTGCACATTTCCATTCACATCTTTCTCTCTTTCCCAAATGACACATGAGAGATAATAATATATATGTTTGAATTAAAAATTCTTGGCAAGAAATTTGATTCTGCATTTGTTGTTTTCTTTTTTTTTGGGGGGGTATATACATTTTGGGGCCCCGTTTTGTCTCATGACACTGACAACATTTCTAAGTCTTTCCATTCGTTGCATTTCAAGTTGCCATAGAATTTTGTTTTCTAATATTATTGAATTTTGTCAGTACCCAAATGTGTCATCATCAAACAGGAAGTGAAGAAGGATGTGGACATTACAAAACAAAGAAGTCGGGGTTTATCTTGACCATGACAGCAACAGCCAATCAACCAATCAACCAATCAAGTATGTACACACATGACACTGGTTACAACTCGGTTGCTAAATGCTTTTGCAACAGGCTTAGCTGAATTGAACTCTTTAACAAACAAACAAAAATTTTAATTAAAAACTTATGTTCAGATGCTGTGTTATTAGGTATACATATGGAATTTTTTAATTAGCTTAATGAAGTTGTCAAAGCTGGATTCAGATCATAACAAAACATTATCATGGGTGCATGTGTCAGGAATGCAGAATAACTGAAGGCTTACTTTCAACTTTTCCAAGCCTATAGTCAGTATAAGATTATTTTTGTTCAGAATTCTCAAGGCATTTTATGAAGTCTTGTATGCAATTACCTCCATCCTTACAAGAGTAGATAACTTTTCATATTTGCTTTAAAAGCTTCTGTGTTTCTTTAGAGGGGGGAAAAAAAAAATGTAGAATTCAAACATATATCTACATATAGGGTAAAATTAAGCCTAATTGGCGAGGTATGCCTTTCAGGCTTGAAGACCTTGGGATAAGGGACCTGGAAGCTTTAATTTAACAGAGTTTTGAGTACATCTTCAATGGGTAGGTAACTGATTTCTAAGTAGAGATGCTTGGTAGAAGGATCAAGTGTCTAGTGAGCTTAACATGAGCAGATGATCGATGTATCTTTTTGTGCATAGTTTATCATCTTTCTCCACCTTAGTTACACAAGAAGTCTGTTTTCTACTACATGATTTGGAATTTTCTTTCTTTTAAATCTCCTAATTAAAATAATTGCAATCATCCTAATTTAAACAATATTAGGGAAAATTTATAGCATTATTATTCCTAATTTCTCGTGGTGTGTTTTAAAAACACTTTGTAAGAAAGCATGGACAACTATATACTTACCATTTAAGCATTCACAAATTAATTGATTTAGATTATGCATTTCAAATTAAGTACACAATCTAAGGAATGCTATTAGTCAAGATGGGCATGCATACATGCACAAATCTAATATGTATTTTGGTTCCACTGAGCCACTTCAGCCACTTATCATTATGCAAAGTGTTATTATAATTATGAGGTATGTGCTCAATTCATAACTAAAGCAATATGCCACCTTCAATTTTGTCATAGTATATAACATTTGTGCTACACACTTCCAATGACAATGAATTGATGAAAAAGACGAGTTGATTTTTTAAAAATTTCAATGTTTAAATTGAAATGAATTGAATTGAACACAATATTCTCCTTTGGATTCAACATGGTTAGTGTTATTATTGAATTTCAATTGAATTAAATTTTATTGAATTGATATCAAATTCTTTTCATAATTGTTTGAGTTAAATTCAATCAAATTATGAAAATTCAATTATGAGAAGCACATGCTAATTTTCTTTTTCATATCCATGTAGGTGGGTTGGTGAAAAGAGTGAGATAGTTAAATAGTTATGGAATGTTTTCATAATTGTCACATGGAGTTGATGAAAGGAGAAAATTAATTAAGTAGTTATGAAATGTTTGAACGTAATTCTCAAGTGGATAACATCCAAAATTGTCATGGTGATGACCACTAATGGACCTTATACATGTATCACCTAAACTAGTTCTAATTATCATTATCACTAGAATTGTTGACACCATGATCATTTAATAACTTGGTTAGTTTTGCATTTTTTTTCTAATCAACTATATTATTGATTCTTAATCATTTGACGAAAGATTAATGATTGAATTTTTTTATTCCAACAACTTAATCCCATACCAAATATACATCCAATTTAGTGGATTTCTATTTAAAGGAAATAATATTTTTCAAGGTACAAACATATAAATCACATACAAGGTCATTTCATTTCAAAAATCTTAAGTTATGTTAAAATGAAAAAAAAGAGATTTTTTTTTAATTAGAATTTCTTGTATTGAGAAATTTTCAATGTAACTTACTCTTAAATTCCTCGTTTGGTTCTAGTCGATTTTTTAATTTTTTAATTTTGACATTACTATGAAATTTTTTGAATCCACATTTTTCATTATATCTACATGACAAATTAATGTCATCATTTCAAAAGTTCATTATCAATTTATTTTTTCTTAAATTTTTTCTATATTCTTTAGTATAATTCCCATTAAAGTTTATTGCAACATGGATAATTAAAATTTTGACAATGTTGATGTTGAATATGATTACATTTGAAATTCATTTACAATCTTTAAAAATTACAATTGTGATAGTCCAAATAGTCCCCCTAACTATGTTTTAACCCCAATTGTTTAATAAACAAAAAATATGTATTATATTCTAACAAATAATGTGCATCTTTAAATTTATTTGTTGTGAGACTAAAAAGACTATGCATGAAAAGTTGTTAATTTTTAAAGACCTAATCAAGTTTTTTTATTTCAATTTTGTTAAGTAGGTGGATTGGTTCATCTAGATAAAACCTCATTAATTTCAGTGATCCACGAAAAAAATGATCAGAATTTCATGTAAATAAATCATCCACAAGAAAAATGAACCAAATTTCATTAAAGGTCAAATAGTAAAGTAATTTTTAAAATATTCCTACATAGTTCTAATGATAAAAAAAAACTCAAATCTAAATATGGCAACATGTGACTATTTCTTTTACATGGTTATTTTTTTATTTTCATTCCAAAATAAACCCTTGAACAATTCACATTAGTTTTGTTTGTCACTATATTGCAAAAATTTGCCCAAAAAAATGGATTTGGTAATATAATTTTCCTAGACCAAGATACAATAATTTAAATTATTGGACCAACCAAATAAAGAAAAGATTATTCGTAATAGGTAAATTGCTTAATTGAAATGTTAAAACACTGAAATCATAATTATTCCATTGATTTTTCATTACAAGGAATCCTATCCATTCCAACCCATGTGTTTGCAACTTCTATCCAAATATACCATTTTTGTGACTTTAGATACGACTATCCTCCATGGCACTTGGCAAAAGTGATTGGTAATTGCATAAACAACTACAAAATGGTTTGCAAATTGCATATGCAACTTATACTTATGACTAATGTCGATTTGGATGAAAATGAAAATGAAAAATACATTTATATCATCCATTTTTAGTGTCATCCCAAAATAGATGAAAATGTAATTGTTTTGCGACTTGGAAGGTGGTTCAAAGGCCATTGGATACCACGTGGTATCTTTTCAACTTGATTTCTGATTATAGAGTTTTGTCACAAATGCACATGTAATCAAATGTGAAAAAAAAAAAAAAGTTGGCCAATGAAATTTGCTGGATTTAGTGGTCTAATTATTTTCCCTTAATTTTTGTCAATGAATTAACCATTAAATGTGTAGTAAGGTTTGGTAGATTCATGAAAATTTCAAAGGACCCATGGCAATTGATGGTAGCAATAGGGTTAATAAGTAGTAGGTATTTTATCATATTGTTAATATGTGATAATGTTCTTGTATTAGTTATTTAATTAATTAGGCTATGTAATTTATTTATTAAATAGGTTAAGGTTTAAATAGTAAGTCTAATTAAATAATTAGGTAGTCTATTGAATTAATGTATTAAATAGGCAATAAGTAGGATATGTAGTAAGTAGCAAGTAGGTCATATGTATGTGTGTTAAGTAATAAGTATTTTATTATGTTGATATATGTGATTTTTTTGGGTTAATTACTATATTAGGTAGGCAAGATAATATATTTATTGAATGTGCTAGGTGGTAACAATAATTTATGACCCATTTCATATCATACATTTAAATTACATTTTGTTGGTACAATTATGATCTATTATAAGCAAATTTGTATAATATAATTTCTTAATCAAATAGATGTTTAAGATGTGAAAAAATATAATTTACTTTTACATAAAATTTTTATCATAATTTTAAATAAAACTTAAGATATTATATGTGTAAACATAGTAAATTTATAGTTCCATAAAATTAATTAATTATATGGCATTAATAAATATTTAGAAAGTAAAATTGATTATTTAGATTAATCTTTTAATCAGAAATACATATAATAAAATAAATTTTATTATATTTTTATTATAATTTATTTATGATTCATTTATAAATATTATATGTGAATAAATTATATATCACACATTTTAGTTAAATTATATTGATAAAATTATGATATAATCAAAAGATATTATATAATATAATTTTTAGAATCGAATGAAGGTTTCAAATATGAAATTTATTTAAGTATTTGTTATTATATTATTCATTTAAAAATCATGTGATTGAATTAATTTTTTCCATGGAATGGTCTTTGAAATTATATTAATAACGAAATTCAATTTTTTTTCTTTTCAAATTCATTTATATTTTTAAAAGGAAAACAATATGTTTGTGTACATTATTGGAAAAAAATTAATTTTAAACTTTAATCTTGTCATTTGGACAAAATCATAATAAGAATATTAAAGTTCAAAGATGATGTTTTGTGTAATGTTTGAAATCAAATAGGTTAAATAAAATTCATGTTACTTCTTTTCCATAACAATTGGTGTAGTTCTGTGGTAAAGGAATTGATCTCCATCCTTAGGGTTCAAGGATCAATCTTCACAAATGCCATGGGTTGTGGCCAACATTCCAAATTATATATATATTATTATTATTTTATTATTTAAATAATAAATATTTAAACAAATATAAATAATGCAACTACATTTTTTAGTCATAAAATTAGTCACAAAATGATGATGGCACGTAAGTTGGTTTGGATGGATGAAAAATTCATGTAAGTCGCATCTTTATGCAATTGCCTTTACAACTTGGTGCCACGTATTGTCTTTTGCGACTATAATTTTATGTGACTTGTCCAAAGCGACTAGGCACCGTAACAAGTCACATGTGGTAATTACGACTAAAAATGAGTCATTAATCTAGTCGTATATTTGCAAATTCCTTGTAGTGTTTGCATAGATAAAGGATTGAGTAATAAAAATTACATACACAAAGATTTAATATTAAAATTATGAGGGCAACAAGAACACAAAATCTAGGAACAATTAAATAAAGAAGATCCAAATTCTCCAAAACAAAACTTAAAGTTAAATTATTCTATGTAGGCAAATATTTATGTAAATGGATTTGATAGTATTCTACTACCTAATGCAAACACCTTTTGATTTAAGCACTATTAGATTTGATATGGACTTGATAAGTAAAGCACATACACCTATGTAAAAGGCATTATAATAGTATGAAATAAACACCATTCTTGAATTTCTTTTTAAATAACTCAAGTTAGAACTCACTACATAAAGAAAAAAATCAACACTACTATAGTTCCCCCAACACTTAAATACTACCTACATTAGATATAGCACCTACTTAAAACAATGGATGTACTAGCTTTCTAGTCACTCCCACTTACTACCAATAATTTGAAATTATTGATTTATCAAAATAAACAATAAAAACCAACCACCAATTTTTAACAATTTTGCACTTGACATTATAAATTGCCCATTGTCCATCTTCATAGTTACATCCATTTATCATGTTGTAGTTCTTGAATACTAGGCAAAAACATTGTTGGGTGGTACCATTAAAATTATCACACTTCATTTGATTGAACTCATTGATTTTTTTTAAAATATAAGAAACACTTTAACAAGGGTGCAAGCATTAAATCATGAGCCACAATCCCCTCCCCTTGGCTACTACATTTTCATGAATATTCTTGGCATCTTTTAGAAGAAAAAAAAATAATCTTGTAAAATATGTATTATTTTTCCACAAAAATTAAGTAGACAAGTATTAAAATTTTCCAAAAATAGATAGGTATGAGTCCTTTTACATTGTAAAAACAATCATTATAATTTTTAAAAAACTCTTTTTGGGTATTTTTTGTTCAATAGACTTGGGCTATGGTAGGGACTACTTGTGAGCATCTTACTCCTATTGTTCATCAATGCATCATGAATTAAACAATGGGGTGTTGGCTTCTACTAGATGCATTGGAAGCTGCAATGACAATGTTATGCGCATGTAAAAGAAATGTGTTGCAAGAAATGTCATTCAACCAACACTGTAGTGTGGTACATTTAACCATATTGTGATATTGACGCATGGCTACTCAAGTACTGAAAGTATTGCAAGCCTTCCTTTCATTTGTGACCATTTTTTCACAAGAGAAAACACACAACATGCTTGCTTTAATGTTTGATCCAAGGTTCAAAGCTTGCAAATTGTGACCAAGTACCTCAATAGCTTAAACATGGGTCTGAAGATGGTGGATGAGTATGATCATAAGGTCTTGCTTCCTCTCTTGATTAAAGCCTACAAATAGTTGCATCTTGAGAAGCCCCATACCTTTCCACAAGAACCAACCTCATTAAAAGACTCGTTGTTTGGTGCTATTACCACCATTGAAGAAGCAAATGAAAGTTTGTTGGCATTTGAATTTTCATTTTTTTGTCATACATTTTTCAATAGTGTTGAACTACAAGTTTAGTTTCATGATGGACAGTTCAAGAACCAATATACCCACATGTTGGGTATTTCACATTGCAAATTTTTGGTATTCTAGGTTTCCAAATAGAAACTAAAAGGATATTCAATGTGGCAAGTATCTTTATTAATTTGAAAATATTTTGATTAAAGGTTAAAAATCTAGAAAAATTGGTTCTCATTTACAAGGGTTGGCCCAATGATGCAAGATTGTATTGCAAAATGGTGGAAGGATTGCTTCAAGGTAGATGCAAGTTAAATTGACTCACTTTTGTGACATGAAGGCTAAATTATATTAGTTGTTGTGATTATAAGCTTCATAACTATGCACAAATATACTAATTTGATCTTAGGGACTTGGATTTTTTAATCTCAACCTAATTATCTAAATGAATATGCAAATTATTTTGCATAGCTCATTAAGGTAAAAAAGTTATGGACTTTATAACTTAAACTTTTAGACTTGCCAATTGGCAAATTGTTTTATATATGGACCTTGAAACGACCTAAATATTTTTTATATTCTCTATAGTGACTTAGAATATGCTGATTTTTTCTTTAACAAACACATGTTTGAACAGAATTAACACGATATTATTTTTGAATATTAGTTATGAATTTTTAATCAATGTGAAAATGCTTGAAAATCATAAAGTCCATTTCTAACTCAACTTTAAAGTTTATTTGATTGAATTTTTTGGAGAAGCATAGATCAAGGGCTTTTAGAAAGGCATGGATTTTTTAAAGAAAAATAACATCAAAATAATATCAAATTTGGCCATCAATCATTGGAATTCGAAAAAAAAGATCAATGGACTTTTTGGATGTTATTTTTGAATCCAAAGTGGGCCACTTTAGCTTACATCTACCCCTCATATGTTTTTGCAATTGAAGATGTTCTCTTAGATGATAATGAACAACTATTGGTTGATGTAAGGTATTATGAGGATGCACAGTGAGTTTCCATGACATGGTTTTTTAATTTATTTGATTTATTTTAACAAGTTTGAAGGATTTATGTAGTGAACTTCAAACATGTGCTTTGCCTTCTTTTAGATGTTTTGAACTTTCTTTCAAGTTGTAGCATTAAAGTCTAAAGAAGAATTGGCTTTTAGTAGTTTTCAATCTAGATGCACTATTATCATGGTTAATGTTGTTAGAATGGAATGAATTTGAGTAGTTTGACATGGGAGTCATTCTTGCCCTTGTGAACAAAGTATTTACATTTCTTGCCCCTTGTGAATATTTTTTATAAGGGCCTTAGATTTTTTTGAAACTAAGATGCCCATAAATTGAATATTTGTCGAACGCATTAAGGTGGATTAATTTGTTATTTTTTATTCAAAATATGTTTTTCCAACATAATGCTCATGTGCAACGTAATAAATGCATTATGCACCCCTATGGCTTGGTTGAAAGATATATATTTTTCATTTCAAATAGGCTTAAATTCATTTTACAATAATAATATTTGATACAAGTGCATATATGATACCATTTGGTATCATGTTTTTAAGCATTCATATTCATACTCAAAATCCCATCATTATGCCAAAACATGGCATCCATGACTAGACATATATGACTACACATAGCATAAACAACTAGAAATGGCATAAATGATGGGGCCATTTGGACTACATAGTTCATAAAGACAATCATAAAACTCATGTTATGGTGTAGTGCATTATAACATTCCAATCATTATTCACACACACCTAATATATAAACTCCCAAAAAATTTAACATTCATATTCATACCCAATGTACACGTTGAATGAATTTACATACACATACCCAACTGTTATGTTGAAACAAACATACCCACTCAACATTGGAATATACTAAAGTTGAATGAATTTTAATTCAATTTGTTCATGTATATAATGATATTGAATATCAATATGTTTATTTCCTAGCACGAAATTTAGAATCTTTAAAGAGGGAGTGATATTTTTATTTTTAACATAAATTAGAATGGGTTCCTTTTGAAGATATCCAATTTCATTAAGTAAATGGCATAGCCAAGTATCATTTATAACAACTTTTGTAAGTGCCGTATATTTAGATTTGGTACTTAATAAAACAATAGATGTCTATTTTTTATTGGACTAAGAAATCACACCACCAACAAGAATAAAACAATTGTTTAATGTGGAATGATAGGTATCTTAATCTATTGCGTAATTTGCATTAATGTACCAACTAGCCATGTAATATATATCTTCAATTATAATATTGACATTGTATGTTGATGTCAAGGGAGCTTTAAAAATATTTCATGTCATGTTTTAAAATTTGCGAATGTAAAAACCTAGATTGGAAAGGAATTAAACCACAATCCCAATCAAAAAACATCCATATAATCTTGAGCTGATGATAACATGTATGAAAGAACCTACTACTTTGGAATAACAAATATGTTTCATGGCAATAATTTCTTCACGAATCTTTGGGTCAAAATCCATTGATAAAACAAGCCCAATATTGAAAGGGGTAGATTTTTAAAAAAATCTTGCATGTTGTATTTTTGAAGCATTTGTTGGAAGTATTTTGATTGAAACATTCTAGTTTATTTCAAAACACATTGAGTCTAAGAAAATATTGTAATTCACTTTGATATGACATTTCAAAAAAATCATTCAAAATTTTTTAAAGCTCAAATATTAAATGTAGTTGGTTGTTGACAACAAGAGCATCACCAACATATATAATAAGGTTTACCAAACCTTCTTTAAAATACTTAATGAAAACATCGGCATCACATCTTTTAAAACCTTGTTCAACTACAAAATTGTTTAACCTTTGATACCGTATATCCTAGGTGATTGTTTTAAGTTGTAAAGATCTTTCAAAAGTTTACAAACAAATTTAAAATCAATGGGTTCTTCCAATCTTTTAAAATTTGTCATGTAAACATTTTCATCAATGGTGCCATTCAAAAGTGTTGTTTTAACATCAAATTGATGTAGATTTAAAGCATGTTGACTTGCCAATCAAGTATTACTTGAATGGAATTAAACTTGACCATTGGAGAGAAGATCTCTCCATAGTCAACCCTTTCAATTTGTGAATAACCTTTGGCAACTAAATGAACTTTGTATTAACTATTTGATCCATCAGAATTGGTTTTGATTTGAAAACTCCACAAACTTCTTACTATTTGTTTAAAAGGCAATGGCACAACTCCCATGTTATATTTTTTTCAAAGGAAATCAATACCTGGTGCATCCTCTCTAGTCAATGTTTCTTTAAATGAAATGGGTTTCGATGACATGGATGTTTAAGTCATTAAGGCTTTATGATGATAAGTCAAGGACTTTGATTTGTAAGTGTGATGTTGTCATGAATGTTTTGCCCAAAAATACTTTTGGAAGTTTTGAGTCGGTCAACAAAATTAAAATTATTTCCATCAATGTTTGATTTTTTCTCTCTAGCACCTCATTCTATTGTGGAGTATTAGAAATTTTGAATTGTTTTTGTGTTCAATTCTCTTTGCAAAATTGTGTGAATTCATTTGACTTGTATTCACATCCATTGTTAGCTCTTAATACTTCGATTTGATCATTAATTTGAATTTCAACAAATTGTTTGAATTTGGCAAGAGCCTTGAACTTATGATGTAAAAGATAAATTGTTATGTATCTTGTGTAATCATCAATGAATGTAATGAAATAAGTACAACCAAAATGTGTTGATGTTTCTTGTGTTGACATATATCATAATATATAAAGCTAAAATATTAGTGATTCTTGTTCCACCTTCTTTTGGAAACTTTTTATGGTATTGTTTTTCTTTTAAACATGTATTACAAAAGTCAACAACCATAGAGTTTGCCAACAATTGGTGCATTCATGCGTGATTAATGTGCCTTGGCACTTGTGGCATAACTTTTTATTTTATCCAATTGAAATGTTGCCAATATGACAATGGCATCAACATGATTTTGTGATGTGGTACTGAGTTTATGAAGTTTATTTTCAAGCATGCAATTTGCTATTATAACACCATTTGGTGATTTAAAAATACACCTTCAAGACTTAATTATCATCTCACCTTTAGCCCCATCTAATTTTTTTATAGAATTTTTTTTTTTCATGAGACTAGGAACATGGAGGACATTTGGTATGGTCTTCTCTTTACCATTTGACAACAAAATGGACACATTTATTTGTCCCTAAATGGGATGTGAAGTATCATCTTCTAAATAAATAACTTGACCTAATATTTGCCAAGGTTTATATGAAGAAAAAAAAAGGTGACTTCTTGTGCCATATGCTAACTTATTCATGTGTCAATATATCAATTGGGATCTTTTCCCTTGGTAATTAATGTTGTTGCAACATACAATCTATTATCTTCAACAATTATATTTCCTTGTCTTATTCTTTTCATTAGTAATCATTTTTTAACAATCTTTATTGAGATGGCTTGGTTTCTTGAAATAGAAACATATTACCTTTTTCTTATTAAGAACATAAGGTGTATTTAAAAATGCATTTAGATTTCCTCCATCTTTTTGTAAGGTCCTACGAGGGACATTTTTCTTTTGAAATGACATAAGGTTCTTTCCTATGAAGAGAACCTTTGAGTTGTCATTTCCAAATCCAAAATCCTTCATCAAAGGTTTCTTCTTGAATAAGGTATGTAACTAAAAATTGTAGGTTCAATCCCATTTGTCTTTTCAAGGTTGATAGAAAATGTTTGTAACTATTTGGCATATTACGCATCAATGATAAAATTGCATCATCATCATCATCATCAACTAGGCTTCCAAGTGAAACCAATTGTTTAAGTATCACTTGAGATAAATGAATATGTTTTGTTACACTATTTGATTCTCTCATTTTTAGGCTTTGTAATTTATCTTTCAAGTGCATTGTAATGACAACATCTTTTACCCCATACAACTTGCATAATTCCACCCATGCTTCATGAGAGTTTTGGAATGATTGAATATGAGATATCATTATATTGTCGAGGTAGATAGATCATGCCAATGCATCTCTATTTTCCCACTCAGCAGCGCTCCCTTTTCCAGTAAGAGGCAATGGTTGAGTTACCCGCTATGATGGATGCTACATGTTTCTTTTTTGAGCCATCCACAATAGTCATGAATCTTTTTGCCATCATAGTAAGTGAATTGATGTTTCCATACATTGAAGTATGAACCATCAAATTTGAGGATGTCTTTATTGTCTATCACTCTATGATGCAACACAATTGATGAATTTCTTGTATTCACAAAGATTTTAATCTATGATATGTTCATTATCAAAGTGCATAATATTTATCTTAAATCTTGTGAATAACCAGCTTTGACACCATGATACAAAACACAAAGGAGAGAAAAGATGTAGACTCTTAATTCAGCAGTGTCAAAAGGTACATCATTAACAATTCTGAGAGAAATCTCAAAAAGGTTGTAATGGTTGGAAATACGCCCTTTCATTTTGTGTACTTATCAACTATTGGTCACTTAAACCCTAGGTATTAATATTTTCTAACAAGAAGTTTGTCAATGAGATTTTTAATTGTGTTTGTAATGGACCCGCTGCCACTCAACAACTTGCTCCTATGCAGTGGAGACACTGCATCCTCACTGCAAGAGAGCCCAGATGCTTTCAAGTTATTTCTTGGTTGTGGTCCTCACTGCGCAGTATCACTCTGGGGATATCTGGATTGAGAGAAACAACAAGGTTTTTAATAGCAAGAGCTGGCACAACCATAAAGAGACAAAGGCTCATTTGGGACAACCTAGTGGATTATGTGAGAGCTGCCTGGCTGAGATGCTTATGGCTCTGCAAGCAGGTCCTGGAAGTGAAAATGAAACATCTCCTGGGCTTTGACAAAAGCTTGGGCATACATAGAGAATTGTGTAATAGATATGGTAGAATTGTTAGATGGCCGCACGAGAGGTTTTATTAGTTTAAGTTCAGGTTGAGTTTGTGGTTGCACTCCCTGCTTGCCTGGGTGGTGTGCTGCCCATGTACTTCCCTTCCCTCTTTGCAATGAAATCTTTCATTTGTGCCAAAAATTTAAAACTAAATAAAATACAAGTATGCTTTGACACTATTGCAAGACCTCCCCAAGAAAACCCATTATAGCACTACCAATTTCAAAAAGATAACAAAATGAAGTAGTGAAAACCATCAACTCTGAAGCCAACTCTTTGTCTAAAGAAGAAAAGTTATAGCAATGTGATATGAATTCTAGGATGGGAAATAGGCACTTCCAAATTCAACACAACCTTTCCAAATTTCCAGATTTTTCTTGACAAGAAACATCATCATAGGATACATGCTCTTTGGTAAAACTGCAACAACTGAATCTTGTGCTTCCCAAACACTCTTATGGCAACTACAAAATGGTTAGAAACTTTGCCATATCTAAACCTTAGTCTGGGTGCACAAATATCTGACATGAAAAATGGGGACCCCTTGAGTTGTGACTTATAAATACAATGCTGAAACTACTTTTTTAATAAGGGTACTCCTCATGTATTTGTGTGGCATCATCATAGGCATATTTTTTCATAAATTATGTATATTACCCATGTCATCTAAAAAACGAAGAAAACATTATGTAAGAAAAACATCTGCATAATAGCTCTGCCTAAACTGGGGCAACTTGTGAAAAATCTATGGCATCATGTATGACAGATATTTTCAGGGTTTTTTTACAATGTCTTGAAGGGGAGGAGGAGGGTGGGTTTAGTGTTTAATGTTTTCAGAAACTTGATAGTCTATGTTAGCTCATACTCACAAAAGAAATCCAGATGTGAGAAAAATTGAAGCGGATGAATTTGTCTTCACTTGGTCCACTGGGATGGATATCCACCTTATGCTGGCTGCAATTGAAGGTTCTGAAACCAAGGAGGGGGGTGTTTGGCACTACTAATATTACAAAGATGGGGTTGAAATGGTGAAAGGGGTGTTGTGATGTCAACAATCATCAGGCCCTCCGAGAATTATCTGCAGCAACATCAATCATATCCACAGTTGTGGTGAAATTGCACTCCAATGTGCATGCATATAAAACAAAAGCATTGCACAATAACCAATATGGTATCCTTGGTTGCTGTTCCCACATTGTGTCTGATCTCTACTTGCAACATGGAAAGCTGGAAAGCTAGCGAAAGGAGTGTTGTATTCACATACATTGCAACTGAATGCAAACTGCCTAGCCAACATGATGGCAGCATTCCGGTCTCTTTCGCTCTCCAATACCAACATAAATTGCACACCTTTGCGTGGCGACCAGTACAAGCTCCTTGCAGCTGCATCACCTCCTCCTCTTCCACCACATAGCTGCTCACGTCAAATCAGATTTTAGAGTGAAAGTTTTTCAGGTAGTATTTAAGAGCAGCAGCTCCCTAAAGAATTACTACCTCCACCCTTGCTTTGTAGCACATATGTTTTGCAAGTTATCAAATCAACAAATAACTATAATGCATGATAGAGGGTGAGAAGTGAAGTTGGGAACACATTAATGAAAAGAAATTCTTCCCAACCTGCATTGCCGAGGAATATTCTTCCTTGACCTTAGTACAACGGCCTTTGAGAAGTTTGATTCTCATCTTATCCACAAGAAGCACCTGATGTGGTGGCTTCCTGACAACTTCTCCATTTTCCTGGTATACTCGAACCTTCACTCCCAAAAAGAAAGAACACCAGGCTACCCCTATTGTTTTAAAGATTTCTTCATGAACAACTGACAACATGTATTGTGATGTCGGAGTTAAATAAAATTAATGCAGATAAAATTAAAACTCCAAAGCCATATCAACTTTACAATGGAAGGAGACATAGGTGTTCCATAAGAAAGATATTACAAAAGTAAGTTCAACCCTAAACATGCAGTATAGTGAAGAAGGTGTACATGAAGGGATGATTAAGTTCCAGAAATGTGATTTATATGGGAACACTTACATTGAATTCAGCACTGCCTTTTCTGGCAAGAGCTTCCACTTGATTGCCTAATCCTGGTGCTGCAATGAATGAGATGATCCACAAAAGAAAAAAATGTTCAAAATACAGGACATCTTCACTTGGTACCAATGATACAACAAAAGTCAGACACAAACTCTGGTAGTGCATCCAACGATTTGAGAATAAACAACATAACCCCTGACCACAAATCAGAGCAATTCCAATCATAGATATGACCCTCTTGGATCATGGTCATGATCAAATTTGGTCGCTTGAAATTAGAAACAAAAAAGAAGGATTGTGCCCAGTCCCATGAGGCAGCTGCACTGCATCTTGCAAAACGTAAAGTTTTCCAGACTACATGAGCCATACAGTTCAGTGAAATCCTCTTTAGGTGGCCTTTTGTTTTTATTGGGTGTTGTCCCATGAAATATGTACATCATACCTGGATCTAGAGGTCCTGAGGTGAAAAGAGTGTCTAATCGGCCATCTGGGAGACCAACATCTACTCGTAAAAGCTTCCCTACATCAACTGGATCTGGAGCATACTGAGGTCTGGTTGCACCTGCAAAAAGAATGGCAACTCATGAGAAGCCAACCCACTGATATGAAGTTAAATTAGGGTTTTAGAGAGAACCCACACACTCTTTTGCAAGCACAATGTGAATTAGATGCAGTTCTAAAATGCAATACTCCTAACTAAGCTGATATCCTAATTGCAACTCATGACGGACAACACCTTAGAATTATTAGCATGGCACTGCACCTTTTATGGGCTCCACCTTGCTTCCATCGACTGCAGAGACACTGAACCACTGGATGATGCATTTGTGAAGCTCAGGAGCGTTCTCAGCACAAGTTGGTGCAATAGTTAGGCATGCACCCAATCGCTCTTCTCCTTGAATCTCAAATTGTGTTGGTCCATTGACTTGTCTCTTTGCTGCTTCCAACTGATCATACAACAAATACCACCATTATAGGTAGCTAGACTAAATAGTCGTGTTTTGTTTTGCATATTCCAGACTCCTGCTGAAGCTGGTGTACTATTATGTTTCTGACTTCAAATTATCATGAGACCGACAGATGAGGACTCATGGGAAGTCTATGGATCAAGAAAAACACACCCTTTTAATAATACATACATACCTTTTTGCGAAGTTGTAGATTCTCCAAAGCTTTGTCAGTGAGTTGCTGATGCAATCCAGCAATTTGATATTCCATATCCATCACCTACCATCATGTCATTCATCTTAGATTAAGCCTCGGGCAGCAGCTCCAGTATTAGATTGGAATATTTTGTACACAAAACATCCATGTAACCAACTGCATGTGTTTGACATCTCATCATGTGTACAAAACAAAACAATTTTGAGGCTCGCTACTGCTGAATATCAGTCAACTAGTGGAGTGGCAGCTGACTCATGATTGAAGAATCTGATCTCACCTTACTTGGTCCATGAAGCATCATGATTCTCTGGGCTTCTTTCACTTGCATTCTCAACTCTTCAAGCTCCTGCAACATGATGGATCAGATATACACAAATTTGGTAGCTGATTGTTGAAGCCCAAGGAGTTGGACATATGTGTCTATGGTGAACAATCTTCTTCTTGGCTGCTGTATGTATGTACTGGGAAGGAGTTGATCTTGAGGAATGCAGGTGAAAAATAATCTTCTTACTGGCTGCAGGTTCCACTTTTATACCTGTTGCTTAGCAAAACATAAGGCTTCAGCTTGCTGCTCTAATGCAGCTTCCACACGTAGTGTAGCAGCTCGTGCAGCTTCAATTTCAGATTGTGCTTTCGCCCGTTCCTCATCAATCATCCTCCTTGCATCTTCTGATGCCTAGCTAGCCCTCCACAAGAAGACGAAAAACATATATATATACATACATGTATGCACAGCATTCTTTGATCATCATCATCATGCAACCTCCAAAACATGAGACTTCAGTCTTCTAATGAGGAGCAGCTTGGCTGCAAGACCTGTCTGTGGGCCCCCTTTCCAAAAAGGAAACAACAACAACAACAACAAGAGAAGGAAATACTTCCATTGCAGAGACATGAGAAATGCAGGGATAATAGACACTCGTAGCAGTTGCTGCAGGCAAAGTCTGGATGATGATCTGCACCTGTTTGAAAGTGATAGCCATTTGTCTGATCTCCATCCTCTCCTGTTCCAGTTCACTTTCTCTTTGCACCCACTGCGATTCCACTACCTCAAGCTGCAGCAGCAATCCCATGCATGAACAAGATGCTGCTGCATCAGACAATGTTGTTGAAAACACTAGGAACTACTACTAGCTAGAGAGAACTAGAAAACCTCAACAATCTTGAAGCAGGAACTGTACAGCTAGCTGCTGGAGCTTGTTGTCTAGCTATGGCCAAGGGCTAGACTTTGCATTTGGATAAGGCCGGAGCTCTTGCAATGGGGACTGTGGAGCTCAGCCGCTACGGAATAGATAGGACTTGACAAAGAGCTAGTGGACAGTTACAGCAATGAGAGCTTGATCCGCCACGATGTCGTGGTCGTGGTAGTTGTTGTTCTTGACGCCGCGCCCCGACGACGACGTTAGCTCCCAGAGCAAAGAGCGCAAATTCTTGAGTGCCACTGCTAGTGCTGCAGGCTTCATCATGTCCTGATCATGCTGCTGATGCCGTGCCATATCCAGCTTCACCTTTTGCTGCAATCAAGCCAAATTACTACTGCCCATGAGCATGCATTCATTCAGTCCACGATCAGCTTACACCGGGCCCCACAATCCACGACTCCCGCGATGAAAGAAGCTGTTGGTGATTCTTGAGAACAAAATTCGTGAGTGAAGAATAAGTTGGTCATGTGTGTTACCTGGACATTGGCAAGAGTGGCGGCGGCAGCGTGAGCTGCAGCTTGTTCTCTCTCGAACTGCGAAGCCATTTCGCGCACCGATAACCTCTGCTGCAACAAGTCGGCTTTCTCCTTCCTCAACAGTTTGCGGAACCCCTTAAGCGTTGCAAATCCTGTTTCATCTAGACAACCAACGTCTTCCGTAACATCAGCTGCTGCTACTGCCAGTGCTGCGGCTGCTGCTGCCACCCCCATTGACTGCATTACTGCAGTTCAGTTAGCTTTTGTTGCAAACAATTTTCCAGCTTCTTACGACTTCCGTAGTCCTCAAAGCAGTTCCAGAATGGAATTAAAGCTGCAACATGTTGTCCTGCTCTCTCATGTCAAACTTCTTCGACTGTCGCGGGATAGAACAACAACTAATTCGCACAAAAAAAAACTCGATCATGGTTCAGCAGAATCCCTGGAGACTTGATCATATAAGAAGCTGCTGCTGCTGCTGCTGCTGTTGTGCCAGCTCTCTCTCAAGCTGGGATTTTTTTGCTTCTTCTTATGATCATAAAGATTCCCCCGCGGCTGTTGATCTGCTGCAATCGCACTGCAATACTGAGAAGAAGAACAACAAGTGTTTGCTTAACAGCTTCATTCCTCTTCTTCCTCTTCTGAGCTTAGATAACTCGGCCTACAACAAGTATCATCAATCGCCAAAGAACACTAATGCAGTACAGTTCCCCGTTAGCTATGATCGATTCTGCTTCTTTCTGTGCAGCAGCTCCAAACTCCACTCACAACCAGGACATGAGAACCAGCAACCCAAAACACCTCTCTCTCTGGTCTCTCTGGTCTCTCTGGTCTATTTGTCTTTCTGTCTGTCCTGTGTGGCAGATGTTTTTTTCGCGCTTGTGATCACGTATACTAAAGAATCGCAACTGTTATGCAAACTTCGCAAAGGAAAGCAACTCCGGAGCTTCACAAGGTTTCCCCAAATTGCAAAAGTTGTGAAACATACATACATACATCCATACATGCAGAATCAAAAACAGAAAAAAAAACACTAAAAAAAGAGGGGGGAAAAAAGCTACACGACATACATACAGCGCACACAAAACTTCAATGAACAACAAGAGAAAAAAAGGAATCTCAAGCTCGAGGCGATCTAAGTACGAGAGTTGCGAGAAATTCGCAAGGAGAAGAAGACGACGACGACGACGACGACGACGACGACGACGCACACGAAGAAGCAGATGAATGGAGAAGGACGAAGTGCATGGCAAAGGGTTTTTTCACTAATCACGGCTGATTAGTGAGTTTGCTTCAAGTTGTAGTTAACTAACTACTGTAAATGGGGGAGTGTGCTTTTGTTTTTCACATTTGTGGCTGTTACCGTTAATTAAATAACAGTTTTGTCTAATTAGTGAGTTTTGCTCAATTAGTGAGTTTGCTTAAAGTTTTACTAACTACGGTAATTGCGGAGCGTGTTTTTTCGCATTTGTGGCCATTACCGTTAATTAAATAACAGGTTTTTCTAACTAGTGAGTTCGGTCCTATTACTGAGTTTTTCCTAATTAGAGAGTTTGGTCAAATTAGTGAGTCTGGCCTAACTAATGAGTTTGGTCCAATTAGTGAGTTTGGCCTTATTAGTGAGTTTGGTCCAATTAGTGAGTTTGGCCGAATTAGTGAGTTTGTTTCAAGTTTTAGTTAACTAACTATGGTAATTGGGAAGTGTGTTTTTGTTTTTCACATTTGTGGCAGTTACCGTTAGTTTTAATTAAATCGGTAACAGTTTTGTCTAATTATTACGTACTTCACGGCTTTTGTGCATGTCGTGACGTCACGTTGTCAGAGTTACCGGTTTACTTTTAACTTTTACTGCTGGCGGGTCTTGTTTGTGATTCCTTTTTGCCCTTTCCCCTTGGAGTTGTTTGGCGGGTGGCGAGGGGGGTGGGGAAAGGGGGTGTTGGGTATTGGGGAGTTGTGTGGTGGAGTCTCTAATACAATGTAAATTCGACACATGCTTGCCGAATAATTAATTAATTAATTATTTATTTATTTATTTATTTTGGTATTTTCATTTCAAAAAATAGAATTTTTTGAAGATTCAATAATTCCTTCCACAATTTTTGGTTATTTGAAACAAAAATTTAAAAATTTAGAATTTCAACATTTTTGAAAAATAATGTAATTAGTCATGGTCCAAGCTGCCAAGGTAGTAGAGTATACCAAAAAAAACTTAATTAAATGTCTTCCTTGGAAATTGAGAGATGAAAGAATCACATATCTATCTATCTCCTTAAGGAAGGAAAGGTAGTTTGTTTGTTTGTTTGTTTTGTTTGTCACATTGAGATCTCTACCAAATGAGTGTGTCTTCTATTGCATGCTTGATATCATTGAAAAGCCCTCTCTTTGAGTGAGGGTGCTGAAATCACTCGACGAGTACTTAGAGGGTGCATTGAGGTGGTTTCATAATGTTTAGACTTACAGCACTAGAGCTATTGAATATTGAACAATTTTTTCATTGAAATTTTATTTTTCAAAAAATTAAAAATTAAAGAAAATCGAGACCCATTTATTGATATTGTTAAAAAGCCTTGAATGAGTAGGATTCTTTCAAAATGATTTCCTAATTCTTAAACTTACTATGTGGGTGGTTTGCTATAGAATTCAACAAAATCAAAAGGAAACCAAATTAGGGTTTACACTTGCACCAACAACACCACATACCACACTAGCAAGTACTATTTTCTTGAATTAATCACCTCCCAAATTTGGTCATTATTTACTTGCAACTAAGTTAGGCTAGAGGACTTAACTCCACCACCTCTAGGCTTTAAGTAAGCACATTACAGGACTAGAGAGAAGAGTGTGGGGTGGGTGTTAGAATGGAGAATGGGCATTAGTCGGTTATTTTTTAAAAACTCAATTCATATGTTTTTAATACGTAGAGGAGTCTTAATTAGGGTTAGGGTTAGGTGTCAAGGTTTTGTACTTTTATTTTGCTAAAAAAAAATCTCCTTTTCTTGTATCCTTCACTTTTTACAATTGCCAATTTATTTTTTCCCATATTCACAATTTTTCTCACATTGCGATGTCAAATGGTGCAATGATGTTATATTAATATGACCTACTAACTACTTGAAGGTATTGAATGCTAGAAACGAATCTAGCTTTAGGGAATATTGACCACACATTTGTAAGTGAACTAGAAGAAGGTATGTGGCTTATTGTGTTCTATTTGTTTTTGTTTTTGCACTTTTCACCTTGCGTTTGTGCTTGGAGGTTTTTTGTGTGCTTGTGGCGTAGTGAAGGTCAAAGGGATCTTTTGACAATTATTGCATGTACTTCATCATCTTTCACCTCTTGTCAAGGGAACTTCTAATGTTTCATTACTTGTCATTGTTCATCTTTTGTTATTTTTCATGTTTTATTGCATGTTGCCTTTCATTTAAACCAATAACATTGTTGGCCTTTTCTTCACACCTCATCTTTTGAGCTTGTTTTATAGCTCAAGCAAGAAATTTTACGGGTGAGAAGATATTTTCAAAAAGCAACTTATGTTTTGCTCCTATCATGGAAGTACAATCTTTAAATTATGAACCTCTAAACCTTAAACCCCATTGAATTTTTATTTTGTAAATCTCATATTATCACATTTTATTGTGATTAAATTCAAGTTTGTGAAGTTTAATCTAATTTGTCATTGTTTCAACTTTTAAATTTTTAGTTCTTACTAACAGTAATGGTTTTTTTTTCCAAATTCTATTTTGAGTATTCATGGTATTAGCTCTACAAACAACATCTGATGTTCTTTGTGGTTAAAGGGTTGTTATTTACGAAGACTATTCAATCCACTTCGCTCCAAAAGCTAGTATATTTAAATTATGTCCATGAGTTGTCTTCCCATCCAAGAAGACGTTTATTGAAGATATTTTCACAAATTTGGTTAGAAAAACCATGATTGCATATGTGCAACCTACATTAGCTAATTATTTATTAATCATTTGCACATTTGTTTGTGGATGTCAAAAGGAGCACATGATGTTTTTATATGTCATTATTAATTTTATCTCAAGTGCTTGAGAGGCAAATCATGTCACTATTGGGTTGTTGGAGGTCACAAACATAAAAGATATAGTAATGGTTCTTAAATTACAAGAAAGCTATTAGAAAAGTTTTCCTCAACTAAAAAAATTATTACCTCCATTAAGGATGAAAGGTCTAACCTGCAAACTTGTTCAAATGCCTTGATTCAATTATACTATAGATGAAAAAATATCTATTGATATGCCTTGTGCATCTATGAAGACTGTTCAATCTACCATCCATAAATGTATTATTACATGGCCCAAAAAAATTTGTCAAGGCATGCAAGCATGAAATAAAACTTGCATTGAATATATTAATGCCTAGAACACTCAACACACCCATGAAAACAAGGTAAGCCATTTTTTATCACATTCTAATTATTTTGTGATTCTATGGTTGTTTTGTTTTGTGGTTTCATGAATTTTCCAACTTTTTTTTTGGTTTTGTGGTTTTTTTTTTTATTATTTATTATTTGGTTTTGATTAAATTCTAACTATTTATTTGGTTCATGGGTGCTATTTGTTTGGTTTTTTTGGTTGATCATAGATTTACCAATCATGTATTATTATTCCATAATGCACTAACATTTTGAATTGTCATTGCAATATGTTATAGTTGATAATCTATGGCATTACAATCTTGTGTATCATCTTCAAGAATTTCAGTGGTATCTGAAGCTATGATAAAAGTTTTGTCCCCAAATGCCATCGATTGTGTTTTGAACTAAAATTGTGGACATTGGTTGCTCTGAGATGCCTTGCAATTTATAACATCAACTTGTTAAGATATTGAAAAATAGTTGGCATTCCAAACTTTTCTTGACAACTTTGTTTAGGAGGATTTTTTAAATCATAAGTTGAAAGAACTTTTGGTTTGCATGAAGCAATAGATTTTAAAAGTTCTTCTACCCTTTCTTTCCATCTTCCATGCAATTGATAGGAAGCAAGGCCATAATATATTGGCTTTGATGTTTGATTTAAGGTTTAAGAGCATGTAGTTTGTCACCACATATTAAGGTCATGAAAATGTTGTTGCTATTGTTAAATATGATGAAGATTTGTTTTTCCCTTTATTGACAAAAATAATCAAGTTGTTGATGTTTGTTATTGTTGAAGAAATTGAAGATCTTCAATCTCAAATTCATGTTCAAGATCCATTTCACACCATAACAACTAATGCAAACACTTACATGGTTCTGGTGTCAAAAGAATTTGTTAGATTTCGTTAGTATCTTGTTGATGCAAAAAATTGCAAATGTGTTTTGTTTTAGCAATGCAAAGAACACAAGTTTCCAACTATTGTTATAATAATATAACATATTTTTGACATCCTAGCTAGCTAAATCAAGACAAAACATATTTTTTTCTATTGTTGGCATTTTGATTACACTTTGTAAGTGTTGTTTCCAAATGGACAATATGAAAAAACTCATATTTGTCAAAAAAAATTGACCATCTAATACATGAATTGGTTGCTTGAAACCCACTAACTTTGCATCTACATTGGAGGTGGAATTTGAGTTGATATCAAGGCTAGAAGTTGAATTTGAAAAACAAGTTGATAATCTTGAAGGGTGTCTATTGAAAGTTGAATCAAAGATAGAATGACGAAAAAGCTACCTAAAACTTAGAACCATTAAACATGATAAAAAAAACTTTCATTCTAATTCACTATTTGGGTTAAGCCTTTAAATTTCAAGTAACATTTGTGTAATCAAATTAGAACAAAACATTTATGATTTTTTCTTTAAACTTGAAGTTTCACCATGACCTTATATATATATATTGCATTGTAAATGTTTAATTTACAAACTTTGCGTTGAGATTTCAAAACTTATAAATTTGCTTTGCCTGCTACCTTGTGAATAAAAAGAACCTACAACCCAAGCCTTGTAAGGTTATTAAAGACCCAACGCTTGTTTTTGAAAAGAGGGGCTTTCAAATATTTTGTTAAAGAACTTGTGATACCCATTCTAAGTATTTGTTAAAAAACCAAGGCTTCAAAGGGGGGGTTCAAATATCTTGGCTAAAGAACCTATGTATACAAGTCTGGATATTTATTTTTAAAACGGGGCTTCAAAGGGGGCCTTTGAAAAACCCTTGTTAAAGAACCTATGTATATACCATTTGGGTATTTGTCAAAGAACCGCGGCTTGTACTAGTTAATCACATACCCAAACCCTATCCCCACCTCATAACTGCCCATTGTTGGATTTTTAAAACCCAGACCCAAGCAATTCTCTAAATCTTTTTTTGAATTCACCATATTTATTTAGACAGTAGGTTCTAGCATGTCCCCAACATATAGCACAATTCCTAAACTTCTCTACTTTCCTCTTTAATCTGTAGTCAAATTTGTTTAAGTCCCCTCTTTTGAATAATCAGCAGCCCACCTATCTCACAATTTTGAAAAGAAAAACATTGACTATTTATTTATATTTTTCAAAAGGGAGTTTTTTTTTTTTAATTATGAAAATTTTGACCTCATGTTATGTCAAAATAAAAATATTCCACAATGATGAGTTATCATTGCATTTAATGTCATGAAAACATATCATTATATGTATATATAGCACAATTTTTTCTCTTCCCCGTGAGTCTTATTAGGGATTCCGTTTTATTCAATAATTTAACTGGGTTGTAATAAACATTGAAGTTTTAACTAAACATAAATAGCTAAATGGCAATAATATGTAGTTGCCTAATATGTAGATCGATAAGGCAACTACATATTAGATATTGAGGAGTGAAACCAAAGAAAATGATAAGTCCTTCATACAACTTACCCAACTATTTGAAGCTCCCAAAATTTTGACATGTATGAGCAAATAATTTACTTAATTTTTGATGTTTCAAGTTTATTTGTAGAAATGTAGCATTTAAAAATTATTAATGTAACTACTTGGGCACCTGAAAAGGTACAAATAATAGAAGTCAAACCCATATGTTGTGAAATGATACCATTTTTATACTTAAATTTGATTGTTTTGTCTTTTCTTGCTAGCCAACTTTACCTTTGCTTCACCATAAGCAGCCAACACCTCCTACAATGGGGACCTTCACCATGGGGACCTTCACCTTCTTGAGTGAAGCCTTGAGGGGAGGGGGGGGTGGTGAGGGGTCTGTAGTGAACTGATTGAGGAAATGTGTCATCTTCCCCCCCCTTTATAAAAAGGCTGAAAAAATATTTTAGCTTTGCATGCAAAAAAGGCCTTCGAAAGATGCAAAAGGCCTTCTTCCCCACCCCCCTTTGATTGATGAAAAAAGCTTGATAAAGAAGGCCAAACAAGACATGGCCATTTCAAAGGTTATATACCATTGGTGTAAGGTGATGCAATCGAAGAAGAAGAAGAAGACGAAGCAGGGTGTTACCCTACATCAAGCACCAGCAGAATTACCAGCAAAACTGGGCATTTTCCCTTTGAAATGTGAAATGCTCTTGTGTTTTGCAGATGACAGATTCTGCTTGTAACATGCCCTCGTCCAGATACATGGGACAACATAATTGGAGAAATTCCACCAGCTGGTAGTTTTTTCATGTGAACTATTATTATGACTCAAATAATTGTGGATGTATTTTAGAACTGTCAAAGTAAGCCTGCAAGAGGGTACTATTTTTTTTTTTCAGTTTGATAGAGTTGAATGGGTCATCTCTTTGTTTCTTCCTGAAGCAAATTGTGTGTATTGGCAGACAAACATGAGCTTCCCCTGGGGGTAGGGGGGCAGACAGACAGAGAGGTTTTTGTGCAATTTTTCAGGCTCCTAAAATAAGGTGTCACACATGTATCCTGTATTGGATTCTAATCCCAAAATTCAGTGGGGACAGAGAGAAAGCAGGAAGGATTTTCTTCTCTAATTCATGAACTTGGGTCTCTCGTGTACTTTGAGGCAAGCAATGAGGTTCAATGTTCAATCTAGAATCGAATGCATGGCAACCAGCCCAAGCACGCACTTGCTTGTTTCCGAGAGGTTTTATTCGTGGTAGCTAAGGCCCATCATGGACAGGAGCATTACCAGAATAAAGGGCTCACCTGAGGCAGCAGCCCAAGGGCAGCACCAAATTCTTGTGATGTGCCCATCCGAGGGGCCTTCTGTGTGTGTAAACACTGCTCAGCTGCATAATATCTGACACACAAAGAAAAACAACAAGCCCTTCCAAAAATGTAAGAGCCTGCCCAGAAACATAAGATGACCTCCTCGTACGTAGTACACTGCAAAATCCCAGCAAGCGCATTACATTTTGAGCCTGCTGGTACACGCATCCTTGTGTCTATGTACAGGTGAAAAAAATCTGAACAATTAGACCAACAAAAGAGCTGGTCACCAGCATGTTCTTCTTTTTAAAATAAGAGAGACTAGCAAATGGTAGAACAGAGAATCCAGACCTTCCTGCACCAGCCCATTCCGACCTTTTTTTAATAAATTTAAATGTTTTGGAAAATAGTTAGAGTCTTCAGATGGTGATCAGCCAAGTGGGAAAATGGGCCCAAAAGAAAACCATATTAGGTACTAGTGTTTTGTATTTCTAGCATGTGTTTAGGGTTTAGGGTTTAGGGTAAACCCTGACTCCTAGTGTAAAGCAGCGCGCCTAAGTACTCGACTTTTGTGAGCTCACAACTCCTCCAAAACTTGCAGTGTTTATTTCGGGCTAATTTTCAGATTTTTCAACCTGATAAATATGATATAATTTTGACACATACAAAGAGTTTTGGTATTTTTTAATTTTAAAATGGCACCTACTACTTCACCAGGTTTTGAAGATTTTTTTTAATTGCCAGATTTTTATAAGGGGATCAATCCAGCAGATAGCCAAAAAACAAAAAAGGAATGTTAAAAATTGTCTACTTTCATATCTGCTCTATGGCCAAATTCGGCTAAAATCTTCCTGTGGATGATAGCCAGTTTGACTACATCACAAAACTGAAAAGAAAAAACCCGTGCTCCAAAATTATTGAGGTATTTTTATGATGAGGCTTTTAATGATATATATGCTGCTGGGAGCAGCAAGCATAAATTTGTCTTTCCATCTGTCTTTCCATCTTCAACTTTGCTCAGAAATTCCTCCCTGCATACTGAGTGACTCCGTATCATGACACTTTTCATGATGCAGATCACAAGCATGAGTTTGTCCACTTGCTCAACTTTGTTGCTCAACTCCACTTTGTTTGCTCAGAACTAGTATTGGACTACTACTGGTATCAACTTTTGAGGATACCAGATTGGGTCGGAGGCTGACTTTTGCATGAAATAAGACAGGTATAAACTTGGTATTGGTACTAGTATATGTCATGATGTACATGCATGGAATTATTACCACAGGTCCCATATCAGGCTGGTATTGCCTCGGGTCATACATTGTGAGCGGTATGTTCTTCAACACAAGTATATGTATTCAGTATTGTATACCCAGGTTGTAATCTATCTACCTTTCCAATACTCTCTAAGTGTAGACACTAGTGTCTGCTAGAAAAACCAAATACCTATCATGCATGGTATTCCTAAAGACCTGTCAATAATGCTTTTGCAATAGAAGCTCTGATTTTGATCTGAAATTTGGAAGCATACTTTATTTAGTTGGGTAAAGCATGTTCAGGAAGTTCATGTATTCTTCTCTCATTAAACCCAATAACACAAATAAAATTTTACTTACAAGGGAGACAGTTGATCATGTGCATGGTGACATTCCTGACAGCTTGTGCCTACTTATAAGATGCCTTAGGAACTCTCTCTCTCTCTATAGCAGAGAGGATCCAATGGCAAGTCAAACATGTGATTTGTAAACAACAACAGCAGCAGCAGAGCTTCTTCACAAGGAAAAGATTTGGGGCTGATTTGGTTTCAGGCTGTGTGTTCCAGTTCCTGTTACTGAAGGTGTGTAGTGTAATAGTATTGTAATACAACCCAGGACCAGCAGTGTTGGCATGTTGCTGGTTAAGAGTGTTAAAAGCTTAACACCATGTTCTTCGAATATGGGGCCCGAACCAACAATGCTTTTGGTGGAATGGGCACAAGAATCAAATCTCGTGGAACTAACCTCTTTGCTATACAATCAGAATTGTAATCAAAACTTTGACAAAAAGAGAAAAAAATCTTAAAACCAAGGTTTAGGTTTTTTAAGGTAAGGTTAAAGTTCTTTAAGTGAGCAAGCAGAACTTTTATTTTACAAAGTTGGTTAGTAGGTTGAACTTTAAAAGATAATTATTTAATATTAATTAGTTGTGTAAAACTCAATTATATCTAATATTTCATTTTCATGTTTTAGTTTGTTATACTCATCATAAACATGTCCCTTCTATCATCACTATAACAAATTCAAGATCTTGCTTTGATTTATAGTGATAAGATGCAAAATTTGTGCTTGATTAACATTCTTGATTTTAGGCAAATTTGTGTTCAAGTTATCGAGTATTGCGATTGGAAGTTCAATGTTTTGTTGGAACTAGATTGGGCCACCAGCCTTTTTATAAAGTTGAATTAGAATATTAATTGGGGGTGTTGTCCTTTTTCAAACATGTTTATATAAACATGTTCTCTAGGTAGATAGATACAATTATTCTTATTAAAAGAATGTATCCCTACTTTTATGCAAATAGTTCATTTTATATATTGTGGTTGGACATTATTAATATATTGCATAGTGTGTTGAACTATGTGAATTAATTGAACTAACTAATATTACATTAATTAATTTATATATATATATATATATGTTTATTTGTGTGTAATTGACATGAAATTGGACTTCATCTTAAACTAAACCAAGTTTCAAATTTTTCTTGAAAAGGGATTGGAACTCAAGGTTTTAGAAATCTCAAGACAAGATCAGAGATTCCATCACAAGAACTAAAAAAGTTTCAAAACTAGAACCATTTAGGCTCATTTTCAAATCAAGAACAACACACAACCCTAATTAGGACCCCCATTTCAAGAGCTAGAGTGAACCAACATACCATGAAGGATGGATGGTAAATGATCAAGAAACTATTTTTCATTGGGTTCCAATTCCCTATCTAGTTTTGGTGGTTTGCTTAGGTGTTTGTTTTTAACTACCTACTTGCTAACAACCCACCAGCGGATTATTAGTAGGTAGGTAGTAAAAGCAGCCCTCACCTAAGTATAAACCATCTAATTGCCTAGTAGCAACCTATTTTCCTACCTACTTACCTATAGATAGGACCTACCTCTTACAATATGGGTTACCAAGGTCAAACCAGAAATTAACTTAGTTGAGGTTCATCCACAGCAGAGTTGTAATGACCATCCAATGTTAAATTCAACTTTTTTTTTTCATTCTCTTTCATAATCACTCATCCATTTTGAGCTTTGGTCTGGAATGAAAGCTAACCAAAGTTACTGGATGTAGTTCAACAAGAATCTGTCTATGAAGGAAGGTAGTTTGTTTGTCTCATTTATTTGTTTGTCATGTTGAAATCTCTCAAGTCATGGTGTCTCTTGTCGCACTCTCAGTACTATTGGAAAGCCCTTGATGAATAGGGGATGCATTGAGTTGGTTTCATAATGTTTCAACCTATGGTGAAAAACTTATTGAATATTGAACCATTTTTTCATTGAAAATTCATTTAAATCAAAAACTTTAAAAATATAAGAGAATTTGGGTGCACTCTTGATATTGTTGGAAAGCCCTCGATTGGTAGGATTTAATGAAGATTATTTGGATAATTTTAGACCTAAAGTGTGAGATCTATTGAATTTTGAATGGTTTTTGTTGTTGGAAATTCAATTAAAATACAAAAAATGGGTTTGGAGGGGAAAATTAGATGGGTGACCAAGTTCACACTTGGGCCAATGGCACAGGCTATAATACTAGATCTTATTATATTTTGAAGTCAGATGTGCATTAGTCATCTACCCATTATGTTGAAGCAATTTTACACTCATCATAATCAAGCTTTCTTGGTGATTTTGTTCCCTATGGTTCTATTTGGCATCCCTTTGGTGATCAAGACGTATAAGGTCTCCTAATTGGATTTTCATTGGAGTCTTTTTTGTTAAAGGGAGTTAAGGATGTGAATGAATTTGTTCCCAATGCTAGGAGATGTGTCATTTTGCCTTAAGAGATTTTTATTGTTTGATCCAGTGTTGGGCAGTTATCATAAACAGGAACAGACCCATCGGTTATGAGGGCGATTCTTAGGGTTCACAACCTGAGTTCTCAAATTTGGAAAATAAACAAACCACCTTTTTAACCATTGGTTCTTTCATGAAAACCATCAGCATTGAGGTTTTTGAAGTAACCTAAAACCCTAAACCCAGGAGGTTCATCAGTAGAACTTGATAGATGATGTTTAAACCCTAAACCCTAAACCCACTCTTTCAATGTAATGCAATTTTGAGGTGATGTAAGGTATGTAGACTAGTTAAGATGTAAAACCCAATTTTTATCGAGTCTAGTTTGCTGAGTTTGGGGATTAGTGCTATTTTTTGGTGGAAATTTTTTCACACTGTTGCTACAAAATAATAATAATAAAAAATTGTAATACATGCTATTTTTTTCTACAAAACATTTGTGAAAAAAATTGGTATTTGAAAAAATGTTGTTGAAAAAATGTCCGCACCTTTCAACTTCCCCCAAAAGCCTATCATCACTTTGCTATTGTTTGGGAAAAACTTTGGATAATTTTCTTGAACTTATCACCAATGAATGTTAAATTTACCTTGGGATGCCCACCATCAACTCTTACGTCAAAAATTTGAAAAACAATCCTACTTATGATCAAGAAAATTCAATTTTTTATTTCCAAAAACTGGATTTATGACATAATTTTCAAAAACATTGTTTAAAAGTTGCAAGTAATTCCAAACAATGATTTTTCTTTCAAATTTCAGATGTTACATCATTGGCTAGCATTGCAAGAGGGATTTAGCATTAAATGGCAACAAATTTTTGGAACTATCTAAACAATTTTAAAAACTAGTAAAAAAAACCACTACCAAACTAAAAGTAGAATCCGAATGTGGCAAAATGTTTTTTAAATACATTTCTCAAAATTTTCCTTTTTCTCAGAAAAAACAGGAATATTGTGATAAAATGTTCCCATTATATTTTTATTTTTTCATATTTTGACTTAAGTTCACACCAAACAAAACGCTAGTTAACAAAACCTTGAAACATAAGATTAAAAAAAAAAGACCAAACATAGGTTACAATTGGAAAATCAGTTAAAACTTTCAAAATGCAATTTTTGTGACTTCCTATGATTGGTCACAAGATCATGAATATCTATAATGGGCATTACGATGGCTTACATTAATACATGAAATGGTTATGGACTTGGTAATGCAAATACATTCTAAGGTACATGATGGGATGAGATGAGGAAGGAACATATTTGTGGTGATGATTGTTGATTATTTCATAAGTTGTGTCATTCCACGAAATGTTAATAAGTACCATTTTCCATTAGGATTGTGAGATTCAAATAGCTAGATTCTTCAGATTGCAAATTCAAATTTTGGAAAATATGATTTCAACACATTCAAAGGTTTATGAGAGCAAAAAACACAGCCCTAATTTGCAAAAAGATTTCAAAATAAAACTACCAAATCTCTGCAACATGTTCCAACAGGTAGCCAAAATGAAAATGGGTTTTTTTAAATGCTCATATTGGGTATATAGCCAAATTTGGCAAAATATTCTCGTTCATGATTGCTAGCTTGGTTACATCACAAAATTGAAAAGAAAGAAAAAAAACCAACCTCTGATCACAAACTTACAACCCAAAGTTCCAAAAGGTTTTTCAAGTTGAGTGTGTTGCTTTAAAATTAGGGAGTATATTTTTGAAAGTGAAACATTGGGTGTGGTTAACTTAAACTTGTTTGAATGAGGCATCAAATTCCATCTAAGAGATTGTGAAGCCTGATTCTGTTAGAATGAAATAAATTAAACTATGAACTAGGGTGGCAAGTTAAGTTAATTAATCTATTCTCTTTGTTCAATTGTAACCTATAATTTTGGTAACTATTTAGCTTGACATTGTATTCTTTACATATACTTCAACATCTTTAATTCAAAATCCCTAAAAGTATATTGGTTCCTACAAATTTGAAATGTTTAAGCTTGAATGGCATAAAATCAAGCCCACTCACATTGCATAGTCAAACATGTTATTTCAAAAGGATTGATTTATGTGATTGATTTAAGGAAGATGACCATTTTGACCATAAGTCTTTTAGGAAGGGAGGCATGGGGAAGGCAACAACGCCAAGTTTTGCCACTAAAAAACACTCACAAAGTTTTGGAAACAATCCAAGCAAGCATATTTGACCATGATTCACCCTTGGTTGTGAAGTTGCTAAATGGCCAAAAGGTAGCTTATGTTGTGGGTAGCCTACCAATCTTCACCTCAACCAAATGTTAGTGTTGTTCTTCTTCTTCTACACCTAACTATTATTTGCCACTTTCCACTATAACTATAAATACAAAAAACCCATGCAAATCACCCCCAAAACACCAAATAGACACAACAATAACAACACAAATAATTCATGAACCCTCCATGAACCCATGATTTAATAGGCCTTTCAATGTAAGGTAGCAACATGGGGACAACTACAAAAGGAAAGAAACCGGGGTTGTATATTTGCAACTCCACATCTATCTACCTACCTATTTGGAGGCTTTTGTCCTAACATGATTGAGAGAGACGAACTTGTGTGTCACCCATAGCTACAAACTTGGTGTGTTTGTAACTCCAACATAAATGGGAATGGTTTTTTGTCCCGCATAATTGAGAAGAAAAAAAGTTTTGATTCAGAAGAAACTTGACTTGTCACCATAACCATTTTATTTATGCACCAAAACAAACCATTTCACCAAGTTTGGTACACAAAAGGAGAATTGGGTGGTGGGTAAATCATACCATAGTAGGAGATAGGAGATGCAAGTTGCATCCTCATCAATCACTTGAAGGATGACAAGTGTTTTTGCAAGGATAGATTATTAGGGTTTAGGGTTGATTTTATTTTCATGTTTGTTTTTGGTCATAGTAGCACATTGTTGCATCGTTTCATTGCATTCGTTTCAATGTGTAGTTGAAAAGTTCCAAGGTTTAGAAGAAGACAAAAAGAAAAGAACAATGTACACTAGCTGAAGAAAGAAATCTACGTAAGTAATGCAGTTATAGACTCAGAACAAATTTGTTTACAATGGGATTTCACAAGCTCTGCTAGCCTAGTTGGTCCTCCAAGATTGATATACATTGTTCTTTAGGAACTTGCATCTTGAGAAGAGATTTTTTGTATAACAAGAAGAGAATGGAACTTTGAAATTTCTCATGATGGAAAAAATTTAACAAAATTTGTGACTTCTGATGGTGATCCAAAAGTTTGCTATGTTGTTGTTGATGACTCTGCAAAACTCTTATTCTGTCAAGCAAATCTTGTTCACCCACAACCCACAAATTGGTGCTTTCATAAATCCAGTGCTGGCAATGATATTTCCTTATGCCTTGGCAATTGGGGGATGACATAGCAACAAAGAACTCTGCAAATTTGTTAATATATTCAGCCCAGATTTTCTGCAACAAGGAAGAGCTCTTGGAATGTAGTTCTGAAGAAGACAATTTGTTTTGTGAACAGGATTTAAAACAGAGCTTTCAATCTGCCAAAGAAGGCAATTGGATTGAAGAGGAAATGAGAGCTCTCAATTCTGTCAAGAAGGGCAATGTGTCAAACTGACTGACTTATGATTTTAGTCCAATGCAAAAGCAATGCTCCTATTTCTGTTGCTCGTTTTGAGTTGCATTTTGTACTTTTGCCTCTCAGATTTGTTGAAGCATTGCCAGAAAATAAAAATAAAATACATGACAGATTTTGGACTTTCCAATCCAGCGAAAGGATTTGAGTTCTTGGATTTATATGCTTGTACAATTCATGAATGAAATTGAACATCTTTGGACTATATTTTCAACTGTGTTGTTTATTTGAGTAAAAATAATTGTCAAGATAAGTTTGGGATTTCACCTCTTTTGCAATGAATCTAAGTCAGATGGTGTTCACAAACTTTTCATGCTATGGAATGAATCTGCACAGCTGCATTCGATTACTTGATGACTATGTCGAGGTTTAGCAACCATCTGCCAGAAATTGGGTGGCAAGGTTTTGGAGTAGAACAGATACTAGAAATTTGAGTCCATGAGTAGGCTTCTGTGATGCAGCAAAAGGTCTGAGTATGCCAAGTACATGATTCAGCAACAAACAAAACAAAACAAAAACAATCTAAAACTATTTGGAACTCCATGAAAAAACATTATATGGAAATATTCTAAAACCCCCACAAAAACCTTCAAGAAAACTTAGATTTGCAACTTTGGTCAAGTGCCAGCATCTTTTCCATAGATATCTTCTTCTTTCACTCTGATTTGACCATTCAATTTTGTAGGATCCTTCTTATAGTGTAGATCAAAGACCTTTGTCTCTCAACCAAATGTTGGCTAAACACAATTGACAACATCATTAAATTCCCTCAGTAGAGATCAAATGATTTCTCCTGTTTTACAGTCGATAAGATCAAATGTTGATCATATTTTCATGGGTTCACAAGCAAGCAAGATGCATAAGTAATTTGCCTCAGAATCTTCATTGCAATATGTACTTGGAACATTCTAGAAGTCTGGGGAACTAAGTACATCTGCCGAGTATGCCATAAGTCTTTCTTGGAGTTTCTGGCCAGCATACTCAGTAACCGTGTCCTGGGTGGGCACTCTTTCATTCACCAGCTGATGCCAAAGCTCAAGAGTTGCTGAAGGAAAATCAAATTCCTCAAATGCCACACTAGGTCTCAAGGAGTCATGAACCAATTTAGGCTAGCTAGTAGAGTCGAGATCCTCTTGAACAATGTCTGGACTCAGCTAGCTTGTTCAAGAGGGATTATTGGGTATAGTATTATCAGGGACGGTTGCAGCTCGGTGCAAAGTTGCAGGAGTGAGTGAGTCAACTTGTGTACCCAAAATGGTGCAAAGCTTCACAATTTTGCAGATGGATTAATTGCAGACTTGTCGATGAAACAGTTCCAACAGACTTCTTTGATTATTGTGTTCAAATTACAAGTCCTGAAAACAAATTTGCAATGCATATAAGTGTATCAAAGGAACTCGGATGCTGCTAGTAATGTTTGTTTTGGCATTGGCCTTTTGGAGTGCAAAATCTCAATAGTTGTGTGATTGAAAGGATTGAGCCCAACTTATTATAAGACAACAACAGGTCATGTAAAATTCATTTTGGAAAGGGCAGTTGTTTCATAAACCACATATGTTGGAGATCACATGAAAAACATGATGCAGAAAATTTTGAAAAAATTGTGTGTGACCCAAGTCATGAAATGTGCATGATTTCATGAAACTTTTGATTTGAGCTCAAGGAAGCAGCAGATATTGTAGAAAGTGAGTAGGGTTTAGGGTTTTCATTAGAGACAAAAGTTGTAGCCCTGATCAATGATTTACCAATGAGGACACAAAAAGCTGTCTGTGTTTTTTTCCTTATGCACACCACCTTGAGAGCCCAGACTTCCTCCAAATTAGACATTGAGTCCTACTACTACTACTACTACTACTACTACTATTACAAAGTTCCTGGATTCAAGCATTAGTCTTGGATCAGCAGTTTTGAAGCTGAGTACTTCCACCCTTATTTATAGAGGTTTGAGGATAAATTCTGGATTACAACTAACTTTCTAGCTATCCAGGATTTAAGCCATAATACACTCATAACTGAATTTGACTATTTTCTGCACAACTGAAATCTAGTGGTGTAGTGCAGAAGTTTGAAGCAAGAAGAAACCCATTTCATACAGAAAAGTGCTGCTTGTGGGGGACAATGCACAATACCAAATTAGACACTAATCTGCTATTACAAGTTCCTGGATTCAGGCACTGTTGGATAAGCAGTTGGAAGCTGAGAGAACTCCCCCCACCCCCTGTTTATAGAGGTAGGGTAATAGACAGGCCGACCACTTAAAGTTCTCAGAGAGCTTAAAAATCCTCGGGCATGGATTTGAAGCTCAGCTTGGAGAGCTTAAAATCTTCTTGAGAGCTTAGAATCCTTGGACATAGATCAAAAGCTCTTGGAGAGCTTCAAATCTTTGGACATAGCTTGGTTGCCTCTGGAGTTCAAAGAGGTATGGTGGACTTAGAAAAGGATTGTAGATTACAACTTCAAGTCAATTGGATTTAGCCATCATACTACCCTCACAACAACTGCAGTTCTGGCCAGAGTGAACCAGCACCCACCAGCTCACATCCATCCATCCATCCATCCACTGGATGATGCCCATTACAATTCATTCAGTTGTGGATGAACCTCAACTGAGCTAATATCTGGTTTCACCTTGGTAACCCATTCTGTAAGAAGTAGGTCCCTATATATAGGTAGATAGGTTGGAAAATAGGCGACTTCTAACTAACTAGAGACTTTTCTAAGTAGGTGAGGGCTGTTTTTACTACCTATAGTAAGGCAGGAAAACAACAGAGTTAACCATCATGGTTACAGAGGGAATGGGAACCAACAGAAACTGTTTCCTGACCGCTTACCATCATCCATCCTTCGTGGTGCACATGGGTGGCTGCTATGGTTTGGTCTGGCCTAGGGTTCATTTTGACCAGTGTTGGTCTGGTATCAACTTTTGAACATACCCACTGGTCTTGGTATTTGGGTACATTTTAAAGAAATTCCATACCCGCTTGGTTGGGGTATTGGGTACTGTTGGAAACCTTTGTGAAGGCCTAAACCCTAAAACTGGTACAAGGCTGGTATATTACCTTCAGAGGTCCTTACCAGACTGGTATGTTACTTGCTACTAATATTTATCCATGTGCTGATACCATGTGCAGACCTCCATCTATAGAAACCCTAAACCCTAAACCCTAAATATACCCATGTACATATATACTGGACCAACATTGGTTTTGACTAGTCTCCACAACAGGCAGCAAGAGGGGATGATGGATCTAGTGCATGATGATGAGTTTGAAGCATGATAACCCTAAGTCAGTCACAGAATGTGCTTGTGGTAATGACAAGGCTGCTGCTAGCTAGGTAGTATTTGCTTCTGCTGCTGATACTACTACTACTACTACAGTCTACTACTTATTTACTCTCTCTCTCTCTCTCTCTCTCTCTCTTTTTCCAGGCTTTCTGATTCTATCTAACCTGGACATCACACACAAAGCTTGAGCCTTGGTTGTGCCCAAAAGCAAAGAAAAGAGAAGACAGACAAAGCCCCATTGATGAGTGAATGAATGGCTTTGATTCATTCAGTGTGCCTTTACTTTCTCTCTCTCTCTCCTCCTCCTCCTTCCCCCCCCCTTCCCTTGTCCTGTTGTGGTGTTGCAGCACAAATAATTCTGGCAAACATACTTTCCAAAGCTTGCCCCTCCAATAATGGGCACAGCATCCAATTAGTGTGAATGATGCAGTTGGTTCCCAGTCAGTGCCTACCATGAAAAAAATGAGCAAAAGAGAAAGAAAGAAAGAGAGAGAGAGAGAGAGAGAGTCTTGTGGCCCCCATGCAGCCAGCTCCCTCCCCCTCATCACACATACAATTGGTTTTTGACAAATTAGGCTTTTGTCTACTGCAAAGAACATATAAAACACAAATTCAATTTTTGTCTGCTACCAAGACTAACACTTAAAAATACCTTTTTCTTTCTGCAATGACAACTTCTGTCCATTTGTTTCCCCAAAAACCAAAAAACCAAAAAAAAAACCCTAAAAACCCTAAAAACCAACTATTCTATTGTAGGCTGTGATATCAGATATAATAATAAACCAATGTATGCATGTCCATACCAGACTCCCAAAAAAAGAAACCCAATAACAACAACAACAACAAAATTGCAACAACAACAACACACACAATTGAACGAGTAGTACATAAAACGTAACTACAAGAGCCAAGCTTTCCAGCACAACAAAATCAACACTGCGTGGCCGAGCTTCTTCCCACTGTACTTCTTCTCTGTCTGTGTTAACAAATTATTATAGCTTCGCTCTGGTCTGGTCTGGTCCCACCCGCTCTCTTCTTTCACTATTGTTTTTTCTTCCTTGCGCCTCAATTCCTCCCCCCCAATAAAATCATCATTGTTCACTGATTTCATACAGGCAAAAATCAGTTGGGACCTTCCTCACAAATGGGTTTGTCATCACTCCTCAATTTCATAGCTGTAGAACCAACACTCAAATCAGTTGTGGGTCCCCAAATCCTTAGTTTCTTTCATTCATTCATTCATTCATTCATTCAAAGCTCCAAATTCAATGATGCCACTTATTTTTCCTTCTCAAGACCCCACCACACCCAAGCAACCCAAAGCATATATATTCTCCTCCTCCTCCTCCTCGCCCACATTTTGTGCTTTTTCAACAAAAAATTGGAATTGCAAATTATTTGGTCTACAAAATTATTGGGATGGAATTACATTTGGAATTGCAATTTTTTTTTGGGTCTTCAAAAATTATTGTGATGGAATTTTCTGCCATCCAAGGCCATGATGAGACTGCACCCTTTAAATTATTTGTTTTGTGTTTTATTGAGCTTTTTGGCTGGTAAAAACTCCAAAATTGGCTAAATATTTCTTTAATTTGGAACTGTTGTAAAAAAATTATTTGCAAAACAGTTGTTTTCCTCAGAAGAAATCCCTAACATGGAAGAAGTCCCCATTCTTCACCCCTCCCTTGGTATTAGCCAGGAGGATGGATGGATGGATGGATGGATGGATGATCATTGGATAAGCAACTTGAGGACGGATGGATGGATGGTCATTGGATGAGTAACTTGAAGATGGATGGATGGATGGATGGATGGTCATTGGATGAGAAACTTGAAGATAGATGGATGGATGGATGGATGGATGGATGGTCATTGGGTGAGTTATTTTAATTTTTATTTGAGCCTTGCGAAAACAAAACAAAATTGTGGTCTAGTCATTTGTGCACATTGAATGATTTGTTGTGTCGTCTACTGGCTGCACAGATGCTTGCTGGTCAGATTGATGTACATTTCATTCATTCATTCGACATTGGCCCAACACCGTCTTTCTTCTATAATGGAAAGAAGGCGACCCACCTGCAACCAACCAGAGGGAGAAGAAGAATACCACTGGATGCAGGTAGTAGTAGTAGTAAACACCAAACCAAACCAAACCAAACCAAAGTGGCCCACACCCATTGGCACTACCAACATAGCCCTTTGCTTTGCACTCATTAAGTTAACATGGTTGGTGCTCAGGTTATAGTTCCCTCACCATGAAGAAGGTTATCAATGAAGAAGAGGGAAAATGGAGCAAGAAGGGAGGGAGGGAGGGGCTTTCATTGGGGGAGTCCCATTAAACATTCCACCCATAATAATCTTATGTTCAATCTTCATTCTCCTATAGAGAGAGACCAAGTGGTCTCTCGGAGACCAATATTGTGTGCACCGACCAACAATTGGATCAATCTTCTTCTTCACCTCTAATGAAAAGGTTGGGGTTTTTTTTTTTTTTAATAACGAATGTTTTTTTTTTTCGATCAATTCTCACATCCAAAATTTCGTTTTATGTGTATCTAGTATCTTACATGTAGGGTCCATTTTGTGGGCATACATACCCCCATGAGCACCTTTAAAATGGAACATGTGGGTTTCCACCATTTTGTGTTATTTGTGAGAGTAAGTTGGCTAAACTATATAACATATTGTGCAACTAGGTGTGCATCTTCATTATTCTTTTATTTTTTGGTTGACTTTTTTGCTACGATTTTTTTAAAGCTTTTATGGGTATCAAACGTCCATCTTCTCCAAGGGCATCTATTGTTATCAAAACCCTATGATTCTAAATTCTATCCTTACTATGCCCTTGAGTAATGCCTTTGTTTCGTCACGTTGTGTGTAAACAACTATCCCATCACTATTTTATTCTCCCTTGCCAACCTTCGCCGAATTCAATTTGTGTCATCTATAGCAACAATAGCCTCACCTCCTTCAATCACCATTGATTTCCTTACTATGCTTGCCTTGTCTTCTCATGGACTCACAATCAAACCTAGTAATTCTAATTTGTATCACAACTCCCAACTTATTCATCTTTCACCATTCCAATGAATGATTGCCCAACATGTGTTCAAGAATTTTATGTTTGAAAGTTAGCACATAGCCGTCTTCATGCCCCTATTGCATGTCCCTCAATCCACTAATGCCCATCCATCTAAACCTCACTCTAGCCACCATCCCTTCCCCCTTTCTCACAACTTGGGATTGGGTTTCCCATGTGAATAGGTCTTCCTCAACCATGATTGTATTGTTGCATTCACACAATGTTACATCGTGAAGTATAGAAAGCCTTACACTTTCCATTGGAAAAATCAACTCAAGACACCATGGACATTGTGATGTGGCACCTTTTCTTGTCACTCTTTAATGGTGTATCATATTACCTCCTCAAGGATGCCCAACAAGGCACAAGGAAACACAATTGGGTTGCTTCCTAGTTGGGAATTGGGAAAGCTTATAGGAGAAACTTTTTATTTGTGCTCAAGCTATGCCATCAAGCTGCCCCTTTCAACCTCCACCCCATAAATGCTTCCACCAAAGGCTTACATTGGTTCATGTCAACAAATATTCACACTCAACACAAACCCTTACCCTCATTTCTTCAACCCCCTTTATCATAAAACCATGTTAACTTTCAAATTTTAACTCTCAAAGTCGTTTGCCTAAAATCAAATGGTTTTTTCCTCTTTTTGTGGAAGATTATGAACCAAACCAAAACCTCAAACTTTCTTCCAACTCATTCGAATTGGTTTTTAGTCACATATCACCCCTTTACTCGGTGGTCTTCATGATATGGTATTTGAACATTTGAATGATTATTTTCATCTAGAAGAATTTGCAAGTGGTTTTTCCCAACTATTCTAGTTTTGTTAACATATCACTCATGGACATATATCCATCAATGCATTGCACATGTCCTTGGAGCAATTTGTTTCCTAAACATGGCCAAACCATTTGGTGGGGTTTGTCCAATTATTTTTGGAAAAACATTATATTGCCTCATTAATTGCACCTTATGCCTTCAATTTCATGATTCATTTTTAAAAATTCCCCCACCCACCAATTTGGTGTTGTAACTAAAGCAAGATGGGAAGCAATAGTTCATGGACATATGATGCATCTTCGATCTCCATCTTAATTGGGTGTTCCTATGAATTGACATGGGCAATGCATTCATGCTTCAAGAATTTTATGCATGTTCCATTTTTCATCATTGATATTTTCCATTGCTTTACAAATTCATCTTTGATTGTTCCATCCTTTAGTCAAAAGCCTATTTTATTGTGTTTGCATTCATCCCATTAATCCTATGGGTATCCATCTACAACAATGTTCAAATGATAATGAACCCATTGGGACACATGGTGCCATTTGGGATGTCTTTGCATCCATCACAAAAGTAGGTTTTCATGTGGTTTAGGAACAATTAAATGTTCTTCCCTCTTCCACGTTTCAAACATCCATACACCACATTGACATTGTCGTTTCCAAGGAAGGGGTTTGAACCCTTGCAAACATTGTGATTGTTGATCCCACACATATAGATCTTTTGGCCCGGACATCTTCTATGTGTGATTTCACAATAACAAAGGCACCCCAATCAAATGAATGAAGTTGTATTCAGATTGCCACTTGGGATATCATTTCCTCCCTATGCAATAAAAGTCTTTGACTATTTACATAGGTAAATTGATAATTTTTTACAACTTTGTGTCAACTATGTGTGGGAAACGAAAGACTTTGAGAGTCCCTTACTTTTGGTCCTAATCACTTATTTTAAACAAAAAATTTCAATTGCATTCTAAAGGTTGCATGTTTCCATGATCATAAGTTGTAAATTAGTTACATGATTAGCTACCTTTCAACTTCGATCACTTGTGAACCCTTCTTCCATTACCACTTCACATATCTTGTATGTGGTGAAAGAAGTTTTTTTTAATCTTTGTTCATGGATATTCACCATTTATTTATGCAAATAATGAACCATGGCAAACTTTGTTTTGTGATAAGTAGGGTTTCATGTATTTCTTGCCTCCTTTTCCTTTTTTTTTTTCTTTTTTTTCCTTGAAATAAAGTTTTACAAGTTCACACCATATAAATAGGTATGATTTCCAAACTTTGCAAACATGGGCAAACACTCATTAGTATCAAATAATTAAATGCAAGCTAATCTCCAACACAAAAGCACACATGTCTATTGATGGTGTCCAACAAGAAATTAATTATTTAAAAATATATTACCTCTTAATTACATAATTTGGTGTGGCACATTGGTTGATTAATTCTACTTTAAATGAAATATCTTGTGTTCAAACATTTTTACCATCTCTATTTTCATCTTGGATGGCTTTTATTCTAGAAAACAAAAGATAATCATTTTCAAAAAATGGTTGTGTTTTCCCTAGGGCAAATGTGTTGAATTGCCCACTAGGGTTGCGTTCCATAAGGAAATGGTTGTGTTGATCAAGGGATGGCCTTTTTCCTTGGGGTAAATGTTTTGAATTACCCTACCTTGGTTGTGTTGCCTTGGCGAATCTTCCCTAAGGAAAATGTGTTGGAAATGGTTGTGTTCTTTGGAAAAATGGTTGTGTTACCATAAAGATGGCCTACACATGGTTCAAATGCATATACATGCTTTGAGAAATGGTTGTGTTGCCTTCAAGGAATGGCATATCCTTGGGGCAAATGTGTTATTTAATAATTGTCTCAATACATGTTTGTGTTGCCTCACATAATGACCCATCTACAAAATGGTTGGGAAACAATTGTGCCTCATAAGGCATAGATATCTTCCTTAGGGAAATTAAATTTTATTTAAAATTTTATAATTTTCACTAACAATCAAATTATGTGAAATGTTTAAAATTATGAATAAGGTTTCAAAATATATGAAAACATATGGACAATGATTGCATAATGAATGAAAATTTAGAAAAAAAACTTGCACCATGAATGAAATACTAAGAAAAAGGGCAAAATGAGTGAAAGGTCGAGAATTAAAGTTGCACCATGGACAAAATTCTAAGAAAAGAGTTGAAAAATGAATGAAAAGTTGATTATATTTTTCATAATGACTAAAAATTTATATAATTGAAGAGATGTTGAAGTTGTACAATTGGAAAAAACCTAGGGATGAAAGATGAAAATATGAAATGACACATTCATTATTGTGCAATTTCTAAAAAAATTTAAACCTTGCAATTTCCCTAGATGTATTCCCTATGGAGGAATTTATGGAACATGTGATCCCAATTTTTTTTCTCCTTAGGAAACTTTACTCAACTCCTTTTTAAAAAAAAAAAGGCAACTTGATTAAGGAAGTGTGCCCAAGTTGCAAAAAAGGAAACATCCCAAGAATCACATTCTTCTCCAAATAGTTTTCTCCAATAACAAGCAAAGAAAAGTTCATCCAAGAGAAAATGGGTCAAATTGCACCCCAAAAAAATCCCAAGAGCCACCTTCCTTGTACGGTTTCCTCGAATGAACATCCAAAGAAAAGTTCATCCAAAAAAACCATACAAGAAAAAACATGGTGATGAAAAAAAAGATTGAAGAAATTGAAGATGATTTTAAACCATTGTAGAATAAGTCTCTATTTTAAAAAATAGAGATAGTTATTGCACTTATGATAATTTAAGTGCATTAAAAAAATCAAGGAAATTATTATATATATATATATATATATATATATATATATATATATATATATAAGAAACTATTCTGATCACAACCCTACATACAACTAAAAGTCTTTATAGTTTACAAGTCCCAATATGTGAGTGATGATTTTGGACACTCAAAATTATTGGAACATAACAACTGTGTCTGGGCCACACCTGAATCCTACTACATCTCATAAAACAACATTGCCCAACCCTCTCTTGTATTGTATAAATTTTGTGCCATAATAGAAAGAATGGACACACATTCCTAGTGTATAGCCAAATAATTAGGAAGGTTTAGCCAAATATGGCTATTAATTAGATATCAAATCATTAATCATCCATCTATAATTATTTGCTACATAATGAAAACCAAGTATGCAAATTCAGTGACTTTTTAACCTTTTTTTTCCTCCTCACTTTTGGCAACTGAAACCCTCCCAAATCACTTTCTTTTTTTCGAATTTTTTAATTTCTCTTTTTGGAAAAAAAATTGCCAGTAGAAAAAACACTGACTGACTCCTAGTGCTTTTTTTTGCTTCAAAATATTAATAGAGTTATCTGTTTAAAGTCACCCTGCCCTTTGGGCCCTAGTTTGACTCTCTAGTCCCTATTTCATCCCCAGTTTGAGTGTCTCCATAAAATGAGCGAATCCATTTCAAGAAACTGGGTATCAGTTCAGAATATCTGCAGGATCTTATGCTGGCAAGCCTTTGATGTAATGAAAGAGGAACGAGCTGCCGACAGTCAAATCATGCAAAATCCAAAACTGGGGGTGAAACTCATATGAGGACTAATGTTGGTGAGAAAACTACTTTGCTCCCCTGTTTTGTTTCCTGTGTACTGTTTTCATCCTGACTTCTCATTTCATCCCCAGTTTGGGTACGCTACCGAAAACTCCATCATTTGATCCATTCCATGGTGCAAAACTTGTTACAAATCACAATTTGTGTAACAAGTTCATACTAGGTAAAGAATGGTATGGACCCATCATCAGTGATCACCTTGCCTCCTAGAGCTTCAATTATATGTCATGCATGGAAGTGGCAAGTTGGGTAGCAACCCCATCTCCTCAAAATTTGAAGAAAAAATCAACCAAAAAGAAGCCATGCAAGCAAAGGCTCATCCCATATAAAAGAATCCAAGCTTGAAAAAACTCATGGTTGTTAATACCTAATAATAAGTTGCTTCTTTCTACTGGAGAGCTTCAGGAGTCCCCCAGTTCTGACACACAATTTGTACATACATACCTTGGAGCAAGCTTATTGACTGAGTCCAGGGATTTTTATTTTTTTCTATAAATCTTACACACTCACATTAGCTCTATATTTATGCTCTCTCTGCTGTTGCAACATGTGTGTGACAGCAGCCAGCCAGCCAGCCAGCCAGCCAGCAAGCAAAGCAAGCAAGCAAAGCAAGCAAAGCATTTTGGGCTTCAAAAGATTGATCAATATTACTACATAGAAAAACCAAACCATACAAGACCTTTTTATAGCATGTTTTGTGGATGTTCAAAAGCCTCCTCCCCCTTTCCCCTCTGCAAAAAACTCTCTTCCAAATTGTCAAAGTTGTGTGTGTTTTTCAGAGCATCCAGGCAAATGTCCACACACACAGACACACACACATTATTGCCTTCCATCTCCAGCTCCTCCCTCTGTCATGCAAAGTATCATCCATCATCCACTTTGTGGACTCCTAGTACTGTACAAAGTATCATCCATCATCCACTTTGTGGACTCCTAGTACTGTACAAAGTATCATCCATCATCCACTTTGTGGACTCCTAGTACCGTACAAAGTATCATCCATCATCCACTTTGTGGACTCCTAGTACCCTAGTCTATAATGTACACCTAAGGCACTCCCAGAATTTTCTTAGTGTATTTGTAGGGCACCTTAACCTACTCCTCAAGAGAGGGAGGATGATCCCTATGCCTATGTGAAAGATCTTTGTAGGTGTAAGATCCCTCCCACTCTTATAGAGTAGGTGTAAGAACCCTCCTTGCCTTCCTATGCCTCGTGATCTATGTGTATTTTAGGTTCATGCTAAGGTTCATCTTGTGCTTTATATGATGATTAAAGTCGCCCATCGGTCGGTGGGGTACATTCTCAAAATGTGGGGTCAGACTTGCCTCATTCTAGGCCACTTAGTTTGAAATGCCTCAACATTGTGGGGGGACTTTACCCGACACAAAAAAACATTTGGTTGCACGGTTAGCAAGTTCTTCCAACATGATTTTGCAAAAAATAAAATAAAATTGTGAAGGAAAATGAAGAGTCATTTGAAATATCCAGGAAATATATATATTTTCCTCAAATGAAATATTTATAAAAATCAATTAATTATCCCGTGGACATGGGCTGAAGCCGGCCTTGTAATTACTACTAAGGTATTACGGTTGTAAGCTCCCTTGTACCAGAGGGAAGGGGAGCCCAGACACTTTGGGATAATAAGGAGGCTTGTAATACCCATAATGCGCTCCATGGGAAGGAAGCCTTACCCTGTACAAAAGAACCCAAACCCGAAATCAAAAGTGCCCTTTTCCAAGTGAAAAAACAAGGGGTGTGTCACAACACGGTGGCAATGCCATTTTACATTCAAAAGTTATCTCAAGGCAAAAAGAAGAAGAATTATGGAAACTCAAATATTTATTTAACCATGCAAAAAAATTATAATCTTCAAAAAAAAATCCTCTAAAAGAAACCAAAAATCCTTCAAGATATTAGAACAAACACTCTCTATCACTAATCTCAAGTTTCAACAACACAAGCACCCAAAATATCATCTTTCAAAAATCCTCAGATAAAAAAAATTAGACCTATTATTATTAATATTATTACCAAGTAGGGGCCTATAAAAATCCGTTAAGCTACTACTATACACTACAATGAATCCAAACACAATATCCTTCTTTGCCTTGGTAGACAATGCCAACAAAAGGTAAATACCTTTACAATGATGAACTTTCCACAGAAAGCTGGTTTAACTTTGGTAGAACTTCCTCATAAGTTATGATCCAGCTGCTGCTGCTGCATTCAGAACAAAAGCCACTTCTTCTAGTCTATTGCTTGATCACATTCACAACAACAAGTTCTGCACCAAAGTGTACCTTAGTTGCTTACCTATTCTGAAGCCGAGTCATCACAAGTAAAAAAAGCTTTGATCTAGTTATTAGACATTCAATGGGTTTCTTTAGTGTTATAAAGTAAAGCCCGAGGCTATCATCATCCTCTTTACTGGGGAATTGGGTGGGTAGGTATCACAGGACCAAAAAGAAGAGGAGAGTGTGTTTTTCTTGATGAAAAAGAGGGAGATCCCCTGAACTATCCATGAGGGAAATTTACTCTTTGTAAAGCCCTCCATTATTAGTGTTAAAAAATTGGACCAGGGCATTCTGTGCAAATAGAAGGCAAAAAATTTATACTAAGGTAAGGTGCCCATTAATTTCAATGGAAAAAAAATTAAAAATCAATGCTTTGTCTTTTTACCAGTGTTGGCTGGTTATTGATTTTTTTTTTTCATAATTTTCAGTTAGGTTATTTTTTATTTTAAAAAAATCAGTGTCTATTATTAGGTTATCGAAATTTGTTGGGTAATAACCACTGATTTATGATTGCTGGTTATCTTGCCAATTATTATTAGCCAGTCATATTATTATTATTATTTTACATTTACATTTATATATTTATATTATATTATAAACATGTTTAGCATTTTAGGATTGATATAACCTACTTGGATGGTAACCAGGTCATTTGAGTAGATTAATTAAATTTGATGTCATTTTGCAAGGACAATTGAGGGACTTGAACAACACCCTTTTTAGGGTTAAGGTCACTTTACTCTCGGACATAGTAACTTTGCAATCCCCTCTCGGCCCTAAACAAGGATCAACTCACAATAGCTCAACTAAACCCTGGGTTCAAACCTCATCCACTCATATGGGTCTTTTCATTGGAGAGTTATCATAACCAAGACTTCTCTTTTGCACTTGTCACAAGCTATTGGAAAGGCCCCAAAAAAAATTGTCCAAAACTTTATGCCTCTCAAAAGAAATGCAATGGAAGAAAAAAAAAGATCTCATCACATTTTTTCAAAGTTACTTGGCCACCATCACTTTTATCACCACATCAAAAATGAAAAATTTTTTAGTTCAAATTAATTATTAATAGTTCGGCATCAATTATCATTTTGAATCAAAAAAAGAAAAAATTCAAAAACTTTTCCTTTTTTTTGTTAGTTTCATATGCTACAATATTCACATTTTTAGTGTGAAAAGTCACATTTTTTTGGTCAAGTTTTCGTACAAAATGCATTTGTTAAAACTGCCAAGCACATTAAAATGCAAAATGAAAACTAAATTGTCAACAAAATTTTAAAATACAAATAAAATACAAATAAACCCGTCAAAATACACCATTGATCATAACAACCATAAACATAGAATATTATTGTACAATGAGTGAGTGTTTATATTTGTAATTTTCATGATCATGGCCCTAATTTGCAAAATTTCAAAAAAAGAATGAGAAATCTGCCAAATTTCTACAATATGTTCTAACAAGTAGCCAAAACATTAAAAATTTATTTTAAAAAAATATTCAGTTTTCATATCTTGTCTATAGCCAAATTTGGCTGAATATTCTAAATGATGGTTGCCAATTTGGCTACACCACAAATTGAAGAAAAGAAAGAAAAGAAGTTTGTGTGTTGATTTTTTTATTATTATTATTTTTTCCGGGCTTATCCTTCCATTATTTTTATATGGATGAATGAATTTTGGAGCTACATTAATAGTCCTAGGAGAAACTCTGAACCAAGTGTGAATGCACCTTTAGTGGTGTTTTTTTGGTAAAGAAGTTATATACAAAGAAATTAGAAATCAATTTCTATTTTCATTCTAAAAACATTCCCTTAAGTTCTAAAGAAAAAAGTCCATAATAAGCACATTGAAAAATTGAAATTCCCCTTGTCTATATCATTAGTGTAAACAAACTCATAGACATCATTTAAATAGAATTTTGTAAATAAAATATGTAAGGAATGTTAAAAGTTCTAAATAATTTTGTCAAGGGAAATTAATTTCCAAAAAATGGATATAGAAATTTTCCTAAGGGAAAAATTAAAATGATATATAAGCAAAAGAAAAAAAATTAGAGTAGACTAAAAAATTATCCCTATAAGATAATTAAAGGACTCAGGGAAAAAGGAATTTTTTTTAGGGTAGATTTTTTTAAAAATCTGTGTTAAGTAAAAAACAAAAATAATAATAATAATAATAAGGAGAGTAAAAGAAAGATGTTAGGGAGGTAGATCAAAATAGGTATGTATGTGTAAAAGAAAATGTGTCTTAGGGAGGGGTAAGTAATAAATTTTCTACCTTTCTTGTGTAAGGTATCTAGCTAGAGCCTAAACTACGAAAGCTACACCTAGGTAGGTAGGTAAGTAGGTAGGTAGGTAGGTGGCTTTGTAGGTAGGTAAGTAGCAAGATGGGTAGCTACCATGATAGGTAGGTAGTTTTGTAAGTAAGTACTTTAGGTAAGTAGGTAGGTAGCAAGAAAGATAGGTAGTTTTGTTGGTAGATATTTAGGTAGGTAGGTAGGTAGCAACATAGATATGAATTTTTGTAGGTAGGTAGCAAGAGAGGTAGCTTGGTTGGAGTGTACCTAGAAGGTAGGTCGGTAGGTAGGTAGGTAGGTAGGTAGGGTGGTAGGTGGGCGACAGACGAGTGCAAAGGGATTGGAGACAGGAATGTGTACCTACCTACCTACCTACCTACCTGCGTACCTACCTACCAAGTGGTGTTGGGAGCGTTGCGTACAGTGCGGCGCAGAGCTGTGCTTTTTGTTTGTTTCTTGCAATCGGACCTACTAGCAAATCGGTTGGTAATTTGTTGCTGTTGATGATGATGATTATTTTGTTGTTGTTGTTGTTGGTGGTGGTGGTGGTGGTGGAGTAAGTAGCTGCAGGAGCAGCAGCAACAGCAGCTAGACTTAGTAGTGGTTGTAGTAAAGTAGCAGAGCCAGCTTCAGCAGCTGCAGTAGTGGGTTTTATATCTATTTGGCTATCTCTCTCTCTGTGTTTCTGTCTCTGTGTTGCTGCTACCCACCTTTCTTTCTTGTCTCTGTCTTCCTTTCTGAGAGGTCCTTCTTGTTGTTGCTGTTGTTTCTCTTTCTTCAGCTCCTCCTTGAGCTGGCAGTAGTAGTAGTAGTCGCAGGCAGCAAGGAGACTTAGAGTGCACGGGTCAAGTAAGAAGGTGGTTTTTTTCTTTTGGGTTGTCGTTGTTGTTGTTTCTTCTTCAGGAGTAACAGCAGCAGTTGGAACTGAAGCAGCAGTAGCTGTAAAGGAAGGTTTTGGGTGAGAAGAAGAGCCAGGGTGTGAGTGAGTGTGTGTTGGGTGCGAGTTTTTTTGGGTTTTGTTTCGAAGGTGAAGCCTTTTGGGAGCTTGGGTGGAAGTGTGAAGGGCCAGGTTTGGGGGGGGGGGGGGGGGGGGGGTGTGGGAGAAAGTTTTGGGTTTCGGGGGGGGGGGGGGAACGCGAGAAAAGGAAAGGGACGCGGGGAGAGACAAG
>Ga0116227_10001288_pt1 | contig 55433 bp, 50 predicted proteins | sample S1TSphgellanicum_FD_89693 | JGI IMG/M metagenome (GOLD analysis project Ga0116227, IMG submission 89693) | Host-associated microbial communities from peat moss isolated from Minnesota, USA - S1T2_Fb - Sphagnum magellanicum MG | ecosystem: Host-associated > Plants > Peat moss > Unclassified... | reverse complement strand
TTTTGTTGTCTTAATTTCCAACCCCCCCTTTTTTTTTTTTTTTTTTTTTTTTTTTTTTTTTTTAATGTTGGACATGAGTTGGGAAAACTTTAAAGGAGGAAAAAAAAACAAAAAAAAAAAAAAAAACACCCATAAATCAACTTAAAACACACAAGGTTTTTTTTAATTAATTAATTAATTAATTAATTATTATTATTTTGTTAATGAGAGTTGTGTGTGCATTAGTAGGAATAGAAAGCTCTTTTTAGAAATTTGCTTTCCTTTTAGAACACTTTTTGAAAAGAAAAAATAAAAATCTGAATGCTATTTAACGATATTAATATATTTTTCTTTTCCTCCTAAGGAAAATGTCAAACACTCTATATTTCAAAGAATTCAATTGCTCGTGGTGGTTGTGCGAATATGGTATTTTCAACAATCAAATTTGTTGGAAAATAAATTATAATAAAAATGCATGGGTGTATTTTCATGCTTCTTATTAATTATATATTTTTTTTTCTTCTTTGTGTTTGTTGGAAGGAGCCACTTTAATTGGTCCATTGACAATTATTTTTTGAAACATTTGGCCCCCCCCCCCCCCCACCCCCAATAAAAAGCACATAGGTAGGTGAAGGTAGTAGTTTGTTTGTTTTGTTTGACACATTTACATCTCTCAACTTTCAATGTGTTTCATCATTCGTTTAGTATTGTTGGAAAGCACTCGATGAATATGGGATGTACTAAGGTGGCTTGGTAGCATTTGAAATAGTGTTGGTTGATTATACCTTCAAATTTGGATATAAATTCGAAAGAACTAATTTGGTTTAATTTCATTATTTGTCATCCTATATATTTGGTACAATTTACTACAATTACAAATCAATCCAAATGTTTTTGTACAATGTTAAAATAACACACCTGTGCATTATGCACGGGGTTCACACTAGTATTCATATCAGTTGCTTGGTGATATTTGATTTCACCAAATATTTATAATTGATTTATGTATATTTGCTTAAAAAAAAGGTTGTTAGATATTCAAATATGGTTGTTAAGGTTTAAGGGGTCGAAAATAGACTCCCCATCCATTAGGGTTTACTAGGGACTTGAGATAATAAAGGAATGTAACAATTACATTCAATGTCATTGTTCACCACACAACGATTGGATTCAAAGTCCTAATTTTTCATGGTGTTTTTTTACCACATTTATTTTTTCATCAAAAAAAATTTTTGGTTGTGCATTGCCATGGTCTTTTGTATTCTACATTTGCATTTTCATGGTGCACTTTTTCTACATAATTGCATGGTGTTCCCATTTAGCTAGTGAATGTTTTCTTGTTGTATTCTTCAATTATGTAGGTAAATGATTTTCTAGTGCTAGGTTTGTTAATCTTTTAGTGTTGTGTTATTTTATTTTCTTATGTTAGATCTTTGATTTTTTAGGTGGATAAAAGTGTACAAAAATTGATTCTTTAGGAAACATCTTTGGTGGAAGAAAACTATGACTTGATTGAAAAAGTGAAATATTTCAAAAAGTTACATATAGATAATGATTAGAGTTGTTGGCATGGTGTTGTATATGGGGTTGGGTGATTTTGTGTGGGGGTGTTGTTTGGGCAAGCAACTTCCATTCTATCAAACAAAATTTAATAAAGAATTGAGGTTCAATTCCCTTACAAGTTATTTTTTTCATCGTGTTTTGTTTATGATAAGTAGGTTAATGTGTAGTGTACAAATAATGACATAAATCTTTGTAAGCATTAAAAATATAACATTTGGATATGCATCATTCTCGTACATATCCATAATTTTTTCTAAGTTTGAAAAACCAATTCATCCATAACCACCAAAGGCAAGAAAAAATAATTGGATACATAATCATCTTGAATTGAAAATTGCAAAAAAATAAAATAAAAATCATCTCCTAAAAATATATCTCAACAAAATCAAAATTAAATATTTTAGAAAATTTTGGGTAGGCTCCTAATGTTGTTGGAAAGCCCTTGACGAATGGGATTTCTTGGAGGTGATTTTGTAATTTAAAACCTAAGATGGAGAGAGATATTGAATTTTGACTAATTTTCTTCATTAGTAATTAATTTAAATTTTTAAATGGTTTTTTCACAATTGAGTTCCATTGTAAAAATCCTATTCAGACTTGGGCCAGTGACACAAGCCATAATAGTTCTTATTGAAGTTAGATAGTGAAGCCTATAGGAAATGAAAGGAACAATGAGCCCCACCAATGTAAAGATGTTGAACAAAAAATCAAACTTAACCAGTGTAAACCAATGTTGGTCGATTATTGAGTCTTGACCTAATTATTAACCCACTTTTCAATCAAGTTACTAACAACTTACTCAAATGATTTTCTTATTATTCAAGATGGTTATCAATCTTAAAACATTAAACACTTTTATGATAACATAATAATAATAACAATAACTTTATAACTAATGTATAATCGACAATTATAGCTAGGTATTTGAAAACCTACCCTTATTTTCAGGTGTTCATATAAAACCAAACATCTTGTTCCTTTTAAATCAAGATTGAGCAATCCATGATCTTCTAGTAATGCTTATGATTTAAATGTTTGTTCTCAACTCCTTATTATGGTTATGCATTTGTTGTTAAATAATTTGGTTATTTTGCAATTTCAATATCTAGTTGTGCACCTTGATTTTGTTATCCTTCACCATGGTTTATGGTTGACATTAAACAAGAACCTAAGTTTCACTACTTGAAATCATCTAAAGAAACAATGATAATGTTTACTTTGTGCACCCAAGATAAATAAAGTCTGGAAATGAAATTGGAAGAATTGGAACAACTTTTCAAATTTGGAGATGTTTGTGTTAAAATTTGGTTTTATGCATCAAATATTCAATTGTTCAATTATTGTGTGTTTTGAGGAGGTTTTGAACCACATGGCAAGTTTAGTGTTAATTGGTAGTGGTGTGCGTCTAGTAGTGTTTTGATGCATATGTTTGATATAGTGTCTTCTTCAATCCAAAATAAAAACTTTGAAAATGATTTTTTAAAAATTAGACACTGATAACTTTTTGTCTTTGGAAATTCAAGATGAGCTCCATGTTTCCAAAGCATAGTTAAATGAAAGTGAAGTTGGTGATAGAAAAAAAGTTCCACTTAAAAAGAAAGTAAAAGCAAAGTATCCAAAACCATTCCCTTTTGCATATCTGGTGAGCTAACTTGCACATGTCCAACATCGTAGATGTGTGGAGTGTTGTTTGGAGTGCATTATTTGGAGCATGTGGTCTTTTATGGACGTGGAAATTGCAGGTACCATTTAAAGCTCAAATGGGTTCAGAGAATACCTTAGTCCATCATCTTTTTATCATTGAACTTGGAAGTTAGAATCAAGCATGTATCATCGTACAGTTTCTGTGTCACCAAATTTATTTATATATTTTGCAGATATCACATGCTTGAACTTGATAGGCAGCTTTTGTCATTGTTAATTTAATGGAGTTTAACACTTCGGAGACACCTTAGCCAAAAAGACTTCCTCGAGCATGTGACTGGATTCCTCCTTAATAAGTGTTTAATCGGCATCAAGCTTTCTGAGTCCATTCAAATAATCAACATGCAAGTGTGGACTTAGGCATACTAATATTCTAACAGCTTGGATTGGGTATTCTGTATTGTGGGTTCGGTACTGGGTATCTTTAATCAAAACACATAATGAATAGTTATGCTAAATGTTTTAGGGTTATCCTGCAATGCTTGAAGTGATATGAGCAGTCTGGTTTTGAGAGTTAATATGCCAATTTTACAGTTAGGTGTATGAAATAGCTTCACATCTGGAAATAAGAGATGGTAGCCCCTGCAAAAAAGATTTCCAAATTTCAAGTAGAATCTATAATGAATGCAAAGTAATTCAAGAAGTTTTCTCCACATTTGATCAAGTTGCCTTCTGCAGGATACTCACATTTGGTCTCCTTATGATAGAGAAACATAAGTTTCACAATTGCTACAAACTGTATGATGTATCAGCCTCAAGAATTCAAGAATTCACATTTCCACTGCGAGCATGTAAAGGATGTTTGTAGATGTGATTTCTAAATTAATATCCAGGTTAACTTCAGCAACCCTAATTGCAAAGTGAGAAATAAGTACTGATCTTTTCTTCTTCTCACTGTCCATGAAACCCATATCAAGGCATTACTCATGACGTTCGGGTGTTGTTGCTAATTGAGATGGGCAAGGAATTGTGTATGAAGAGGCATACTTCTGAACCCTTATGGCATATTGTGTGCCTAACAGGCAACCACACTTTATTCAAGCCAAGCCAAGCCTACCAGATCAGTGAGTCGACAATGTGGACATTATACATAAAAGGTCTTCGATTCTTTTTTTATCATAGTTCCATTAAACACTGTTCCATGGAACTACTGTTGAGTGCTGTTGGTTCACAGACTCTGCAATTTCATAAACACAAGTCAAGAACTATGTTTCCATGTTGTATAATTACATGACTTCTGAATACCATATAAACAAAACAGAAATTATGACCATCACTCACCATCACTCGCTTTCTTTCTTGCTATCTATCTATGGCATTCTATCAATTCCAGCCAGAATTTGGAAAAATATGACAAGAATTAGTACAGTCATAAGTCATAACCGGCTTATTCACAAAGTATCAGACCATCACCATCGTGAATGGTAGCGACTTTTTGAGCTCCCAATGGGGGATGTAGAAGATCCATGTATAATAATACTACTCAAAGTTTCAAGCAAACATTTATACAAAAACTCTGTGCATGGAGTTTCTTTTTCTTTCATATTTTTGAAACCTTATCCTCATTGAAGCTTTGATTCAGCTGCATGTTGAACACAGAGAAAGGATAATTTGTGTTGCCAAACCTTCCTTGGCCAAACCCCTTTCTTCCCCTAGTGTCATCAAAACTTTCTAACAAAACAAAAGACTTCATGCTGCTGCAACTGCGACACCACAGACTTTTCACTTGGGATTCAGAGGAGAAAAACTCCCAGCATCTATTGTTGCTACTGTTGTTGACCACACTGCAAAAATTACAGATGTGGACTGAACAGCATGATACGAAACCTGATTGCATGGAACTTTCTTCAAAGCGCTAGGTTCTGCAACAAACAACAATACAACAACACCCAAAATTGCCACATTTGATCACAAGAACAACAAAGAAACACAGAATCACACACAAGAAAAACAAGCAAGCAACACAGGATCCAGAAAAACAAGCTCTTGATTTTCTATGAAATTGTGGGTCTTGGAAAAGATGGTTGTTGCGGTTGCCTACTTGGTGAGCAGCAAGATCATGTTAAATGCACTACAACATCTTAAGGAATTTTCCACAGAAAAAATTTCCACACTTTTTTCCATATTTTCTTTTTCCACATTTTTAGCTCACACCACAACATCTCAGGAAAATTTTCACAAAACTTCCACATGTTTGTGACACAGAAATTTTTTTTTTTCTGTCTTTCTCACCATGGAACCATCTCAAGAGCCAAGTTTCCAAGTTTCCTGTCCCTGATGATGATGGGTTCAAGCTCGTCACTTCCCTTGTTCAATATTGTGCCTCACACAGCACCTCCAGCTCCACCCAAATCCAAGAGAGATTGGAAAAATGATTCTACAGCATTGTTGATGGATTTGTTTGAGGAGAAATTTCTTGCTAATAGCATGAACAGCTTGACACAGCAGCAGTGGCAAGAAATTTTATTGAAGATTGAGGAGGCATTTCCATTGACCCCTCCGCGCACTTGGGCTCAAGTTCAGTCCAAAGTACACATTGTTGATTAAATTTACTCAGTTGAATAAATCAGTTGAAATAGGAGGATGGAGAATCTGATGCAGGTCAATGCAAATGGCCATGGTTTGAAAGATGTTTAATGATGATTTGGGGAAAGACTGCCAAGGCTTGTGGCACTGCTGGAGGCAGGGACAATGGTGTTCCAATTGATTGGGTGGGTGAATCTGTGCAGGAGTGTGTCAACTTGGAGGATACTGAAGAACATGATGCTCCTCCTTCTCTGAACAGAGAGGTTCTTCCATTTGCAGGCAACTCTTCTCAACGCAGTAAGACTCCACCCACACCAAGGTCAGCAGCTTGCAAGAAGCCAGTGGTGGATGGTAAGCCTCCACAAAAATCTTCTTGCTCATCTGCACTTTCAAACTTTTCTTTAGTTGGTGTGGACGATGGGTTGAAGTACAAAGAGACAACATCATCTTTGAAAAATTACTTAACCTAATGATGGATTCCTTTCTTTCTGCAATAATTTTTGTAGTTGCGCCCCACCCATATACAAATGGGATAAATCAATTCTTGTAAGATTTTATTTTTGAATTGCTATAAGTATGTTCAGGATTCTTTGTAATGGTGATCCTAAAACATTTGATCACAACATTGGCATAGTTTAATTTCAGTACGAGATTATGCCAAATAGCTCTTCATCTGTGAAATTATGGAATTTTGCATTGTGACATGAAGCTTGAATTAATATCTGTAAAATTTGAAAAAAAAGAAAAAAAGAAGAGAGGAATTCTGAGCAAAAAAAATGGTTTAATCTCTTTGTTAATAATGCGAAAAACTTGAAGAAATAAAGTGGGATACTTTGAGCCAAGAGTGGTATAGCCGACCTATGACTCTTGCCTATGCCTCTTGTGACAAAGTTGAGAAAAAGAGTGGGATATTTTGGTTTAACCTCTTTGTCATAAAAATTGTGGATGAGTGAATTTCCCACACACTTTTAACTCACACTTTTATCATGTCACTAAATCTCACAACTTTCCCTCGATTTGCCGCATACACAGTTCACGCCATCAACCATCAAGTGTGTGCAAAATGTGAAGAAATTATAGGATAAAAGCATGAAAAACCCAACTCCAAATATAATAGTGATGTAAATGCTTTGCTACTCTCTGTGCCAGGCAAATCACAGATCACAAACTTTGCCACTCTCTGTGCCAGGCAAATCACAGATCACAAACTTTGCCAACCAGTCAGGGTCAAACAAAAAAAATTTCAATTGTAAAGAATGCAAACCACCACAACAACCTGACAAGGAATTCTGCCACCCTGACCTGACTCCCATGAAGGTAGTAAGCTTACAATTGCAGCATTCACCTCCATTCCATTTGCTTCTTTGATATCATCCTCTGCATTACAGCTTCACTCAAGATACTTTCACTCAAGATACTTCTTTGCCCATGACCAGCACGTTCATCAGGTATCACTCAAGGTACTTTGCCAGCGACTGGCATGTTTGGTGGCAGGTGGGGTCCTAAGATGAGTTCATGAGATACTCTTTTTTCCAGGGGTCCTTCTGCTAAACCATTTATGGTGCATAGTGGAAATGGAAATTTAGAAAAGAGTGTGTTCCTGTTACAAGTGTTGTGGTTGCACTCACATGACAGATGTCAGCGTGCTTCAATCAGCAACCCTTTTACCACTGTGACACTCATTCATCATCATCATACTGTTGCAGAGTCAGCAATCAATCTGTTAATCTCTAGTTTCTTGGACAAGAAGGATCGATTTCTTTTTCCCCCTTAATTGGATTAATTCGTTGCAGCACGCTTTCAGAGGCTGGGGGGAGGCTGATCAATCGTCACCTTTTGAAATGTCTGATGAAATTATGAGCGTTTCCAGTGCGAAGTTTCACCAGAAAAACAACTCTGTAAATTCACCCACCTGCTACAACTCTTCATCACATGCTTGAAACGAAACTGCACCTGCATGGAGACGAATAAGAATAAATTTCGTCGGTTGCAAAAGATTATCTGGTCCCATGCAACTCACTTGCTGTTTCTTCACATGTGGGAGGAGACCCCGGGGTCCAAGCTTTTTGACGGATTGAAAGTCACAAGCCCGCATGTGGCTTGGGTTGTGGGGTCCCGGAAGACGAGCTGGTGGGAAGTAAGTCCTTCGAAACTAATGAATGAGCTGCAGGAGAAATTCAGCTGAGGAAGAGCCTAGTAGAAATTGACAGGTGAGGCAGAGTTGGGATTTAGAGCTTTCTTTGAGGTACTAGTAACAAGATTTGCTTTGTTGCTGCCTGCGCAGGATAACATAATTTCCGATCAGCTCAGTTTGCGGCAAGTACAAAAAATGAAGTCAGTTTGATCGTGTAAAGAAAGATCTGACAGACTTCTGTTGCAATCGGAGGAGGAGGAGGAGGAGGCTCGGAAGCTAGAGCAACATGCTGCCCAATTTTCTGTACCAGCTGCAGTCTGCTGGGTTGTCGGGTGCAGCAGCTCATGCGGTCCCCGCCGGCCGCGTGTGTTGTAAAAATGGAGTCGCCGGGGAAGAAGCAAATGCAGATGCAACGGTTTTTCACCATGAACCAGTACCACCCATCAAATCAGCAGCAGCAATCACTACGAAGACGTTCATGATGATTCCTTCCGCAAGCGAGGAGCCAAGAAGAAAAAAAATTCAGATGCACTCACCGGAGTTTTACGGGGCTTGTGCGGTGGGAGGAGTATTGAGCTGTGGCTTGACACACACGGCGGTTACCCCCTTCGACGTGGTAAAATGCAACATGCAGATTGCGCCGGAGAAGTACAGGAGCATAGTAGGAGGTTTCTCGCTAATACTCAAGGAGCAGGGAGCAGCAGGAATGTTCAGAGGATGGTCACCCACGCTACTAGGCTACAGCATACAAGGAGCATGCAAGTATGGCTTCTACGAGTACTTCAAGAAGACTTACGCGGAGCAATTGGCATCCGGATCGTCAACCGAGATTGCCAAGAAATACAAAACCCTAATCTATCTTGCAGCTTCCTTCTCGTCAGAAGCAATAGCGGATGTGGGTCTGTGCGCATTCGAGGCGGTGAAGGTGCGAGTGCAGACACAACCGGGCTTTGCTAAGGGCCTTAGAGACGGACTCCCGAAGCTGGTGGCCTCTGAAGGGGTCATGGGGGGTCTTTATAAGGGCTTGATCCCTCTCTGGTGCCGTCAAATCCCTTACACCATGATGAAATTTGGGACCTTCGAGAGTACCGTAGAGGCCATCTACGACAACCTTGTGCCACTGCCTAAGAACCAGAGCTCCATCTGGACTCAGCTTGGCGTCAGCTTCTCCGCCGGTTACATTGCCGGGATCGGATGCGCCGTCATCTCACACCCGGCGGACAATTTGGTGTCCTTCTTGAACAATGCCAAAGGCGCCACCGTCTCACAGGCCGTGAAGCAGATGGGTCTCGTAGCTCTGTTCACACGGGGGCTTCCGCTGCGCATTCTTATCATCGGTTCACTCTCTGGGGCGCAATGGGTTATCTACGATTCCTTCAAGCTCTTTGTGGGCTTACCCACAACCGGCGGGGTGGACGAACAAGCCTAATTATTATTGTTATATCTCAACGCCTCTTGGAATCTTGCCTCGCTCTTGGTACCATTGGAAGGCCCTTGATGGGTAGGAGTGCATCGAATTGATTTCATAGTTTTTGGACTTCAGGTGTGAGAGATATTGAATTTTGAGTAGGCAACTATCTAGTGGAAGTTACTCTAACAAATTGGAGAGTATCTTTCAGATTGTTCAAGTTATTGTTCTTGTGATATCATTACGACATCAACGCATATGATTTTTTCAATCATGATGCAATCATGATGCTTGTTGTCTGCCAATCTGAACAATGTGGCCTACTGGCTCAAGGAGCAAGTTGAGCACCTAAATTAGGGTTGCAAGTTGGTGCCTCACTCACCAGGATTCAACTCATCTCCCCAACATTTTAAAGCTAGCTGACAACAAGAGATCCAACTCACAACCCATCTTTCTGTTTAATGCACAATCATGATGCTTGTCATCTGCCAATCTGAACAATGTGTGGCCTGATCCTATCGCCAAAACACAGTTACCAGAGTATGTTTTGCATCCTTTCATGACCTGTAGTACAGTCCTCTCAATTTTTGAACTCAGCCAAATTGCTTTCAAGACTTGCACTGTGTGATGAGAGAACTAGCCTTTCATGATCTGTCCAGAGCAGTACTCTAGGCCAGGCCAGAATACAACCAGGGCTTGATCTTGAAAAGGTCATGAAGCAAGTCAGCTGAAGGGAGATGTGGTATCAGAAATAGACATTCGATTTGACCTTCATGTCATACTTGTTGCTCTAGTTGGATCCTTGTCGAGGTGGCCTGCCAACACGCTATGGCCTGCCAACACGCTAGCTCTTAAGTTGTGTCCACCTTTGGAAGAGACAGAGAGGGCAAGAGGGGCATCCTCATGGTTTGAATTGAAGGATTTGGATGTCTTCAGGGAGGCATCATCCAGCAAGAGCTTCATGAGATTTTGAAATCAGAACCCCATGTCCACTTTGAAGCAGGCAATACACAAAGTAATGGGTTCCATAGTGCAATGCAAGGCATGTGATCATCCAAGTTGAGTCTTCACTTGGCTGGAGATGTGCCTTCTTTGAACCTTCTCTTTGATGCCATTGCCAGCCACTGTGTCCCTGTGGTTATCAGGGATGAGATTGAGCTTCTGTCTGAAGAACAACTGGATTACACTGAGTTCTGTCTCTTTGTAAAGTCCACAGATGCTATCCAAAAGGGCTTTGTGGTGGAACTGTTGAGAAGTGTTCACAGGACCAAGAAGACTAAAATGTGGAACCGATTGCACCAAGTGGATCTTCATTTCAGATACCCGCACCCAATGCAACCAGACAATGCTGTCAACATGATATGGAAGTCTATATCTCGCAAGGTACGTTCTGTCAAATTCTCGCTTCATAAACAAAACAGGTACAAGAGGTCAAAACCTTCTTCATTCAGTGGTCAATAGTGAACCTCATGGATCAAGTGTGACTCAGCTTCCAGAAGAGCAACTCACTGTAACATATGTGTAACATTATTGCTTAGGGTCATGACCTTATTCTCTCAGCTGGGAGGGTCCAAGCTACATAAACACCTAACCAGCTGCTGTACATGATTAGGGCATTTCCTTACATGACAATTGAAGCTTTGAAATAGCAAGTCACATTGTAACATTTTATGTTTATGGTCACAGATGCAAAGGTCCAAACTATAGGTTTTGGGACCCATTCTGGGTGCTTTAAACAATCGGGGCTTTGGAAGAAAAGGGGCTTCTGAAGCCTCTTTCTGATTATTTACCGACATTTATATTGTTCATCAGATAATCTCAATGGATACACTTTTGCATATGAATCAGTAGCTTTTTCTTCTGAGCTTGCTGCCTTCGATCAGAAGTGTTATGTCCAACACTTCTAATACTCTAAACCTGACTTCTGGTCATCGATTCAATTTGGGCTGTTGTGTTGTTTAGTTTCAATCAATAAATAAACCTTGTCCAGGCTATAATCTTGTCATTTGAGGCTGATCTGCACCTCACAGAATTCTCTGGATATCACTTCTCTGCAATAGTACATGTTATCTTTTAGTTGTGATATTTGCTGGAAAAAGGGACTATCTTATGTTGCCATGATGGGGATATATATTCATGTCAGGTTTGGGGATCTATGAGATGACAATGTGTGCTTGTGATTTGTCAAGTGTCCTTCAATGTGTTTGCTATACCCACCTATTGGCTCCAATATGAAAATCTAGGGTTAGATAATGGGATTTCTGTGCATCTGCATTGCCTAATATCATACATGATTTCAAATACTTCAAAACCATGTACGATATTAGGCAAGAAAATAGTTTGGTGAGATTACAGTTTGTTAGGACTGATATTCTCACTTTTTTTTTTCAGATCAGCAATTCATTTAACCTAGTTTTTGGAAATAAATTTCTACAATGCTGCTCTCGAGAAATTGTCTGTTTCACAAGTTGTTGCAATTTGTGAAACTTGTGGATGTGAACTTGCAGCAACTGAAAGAATCTTTGCAGTTACTACTGTATTGCACTAGCAAATTTCAAATTGCAAAAGTGTGATCCACTTACTTCTGCAACTGCAATGGTGCTCAAGAGAAATTGTCTGGACCCAATTGTTGGATCAGGAAGATTTGTGCTGGCAATTTGTGAGACCCAATTGCTTGGATGAGGGAAATTTGTGCTTGCAATTTGTGAAATTTGTGGATGTAACCTTGCAAGCAACTGAGAAGGTTGAGCATCTGTAGCAAGATCTATCACTTGTACATAGTTTCTGCTATCTAGGTCAATGCTCGTCCATGATCATTGCTTCTACACTGAGTGTCTTTCATGTTGTAGATGTTTGCTCTGTCAAGGGGAGAACTGTTACACTTCTTTTTGTTGACCCCATGCTTTCTGAGGATCTGTGAAAGGTGGTCTCAAGACACGGATTAACTAGCATAGATAGTGGCTGATTTCAAAACATTGGTCTGGAATTCAGCACACTGAATAGAGGCCCAAATAGAGTGTGTAGTGGAACTCCTATGAACCCTAGATATCCCTGTCTGTGGGCCTTACCTACCACTTCACAAATGCTGCATTTGGGTATACACCTCAGGTATGCAAGTAAAACCTTTAAGAATGCTTCATATTTTTGGCTTTAAGCTAGAACCCAATACAGAAATCTGACAATTTTTCAAAACAAAAATTGTTGACATCTGACTACTAGAAAACAAAGAAATTAAAATTTAAAATTTTAGCCATTTTGAAAAAAATTAGCCCAGATCAAAAACTGCTGATCATCACATCAAATATTTTATAATGCAGTGTAGGTAGCTGAAGGAAGAAGGATGCCTTCTTTCTACTTTTGCTCTATCATTCAAAATTAAAGCTGAAATCTGGACCCTTAATTCTCCACCTTCTCTTCCATGTTTTCTTTCTCTTTTGTCAGCCCCCTTGTTTCTTGGAATAAGGTCCTGCAGGTTCACAAAATCAGCTTGACTACTCCCAACCTGAGAAACAGCATTCAACATGTGTTTTCCATTGAAATCACTTAGATCTTCTTTGACTTGTTTACTTCCCATAACTCACAATCTAGAACCAGAATATGGTTCCTTCTTTTATATAGAGACCACATGAATTCACAATGTCTCTTCACAAAAGTGGTCAATTTTCCTAGCTCAGAAAAAGCGCCTTTGACACTTCTGCCACCCACCACTCTGTTCTGAAAGAAGAGTGGGGGTGGGTGGATGGCCTTGAAGTTCAAAATCACTATAGAATGTGGCTGGACTATCACCATGCTAACTAGAATAGTTCCAAACTAGAATATGTTTAGCCCATTCTCAAGTAAAGTGGCATGGAAAGGTGTCTTTTTGAATACGTGTTTTTCAATTTTATTTTTTTTTCGACACTGTATTCTCCAGCAAATTTTCAATATCTCCTCCACCAATTTGTATCCCATTTCATTTCAATTGAATCTTAATTCAATTTTTGAATTGGATTTAGTTGAATCCCATACAATGTATTTGAATAAAATTTAGGAATTTGAATTCAATTCAAGGTGCATGCAATGTCATTCAATATTTTCATTTGAGTGGAACTGAATTTCCACAAAATTTAGTTCAAATTTTTCATCAATTGATTAGTCGATTGTCACTAGTAATGCACAACAACATGGAGCTCAAGTTTATATATATCATGTCTACTTGGCATTCTAGGCCCTTCAAGGATCATTAATTAGGACTTTGAAATTTCAAGTGTTTCCAACTTTCAATTTTCATGGATGAATTATAAATGATCATAATATGTTGTAGGTGTGGAGGGTATTTTATACCAAGTTGAAAGAAGGTTTTATCATCTCATGTGCTTATGACAAATTATATTGCACAAGTCACATGAGTTAGGCTTCAGTCCAAAGATATTCATCAAAAACATCAAGATGTGTTCTTTAAGTTTGGAAAACTTGAATTGGTTCATGTGTGTATCACTTTTGGTCCTCGTACACTATCTTATAATAAGATTTACCTTAGTCGAATAAAAATGACTAAGAAAAAAAAGGTTTGAATTATTGAACATTTGTGTTTTCTACAAGTTTATGGGATGTGATAACTCATTTTCTTGTTGTTTAAAGTTCTCATGTGATTGTTGATGTCCTTAAGTTCACGTTCCAAGGTTGATGAAAATTATACACATTTCTTAACATAGCATTTAGTTTGTAGTTTGAAGTAAATTGACCCATGATTAATTAATGCTTGTTCACACACACAACATGGAAGGTTTACACAATTGTTGGTTGATACAAGTTTTGTGCTGACATCAACTTTTGGCATTTCCTCCCCACCACTTTTCTCCATCAAGCGAGCTTCAATAGCTAGTGACCAAAGTGAAACTTGGGAAGAAATTAACAAGCAACCAAGCTACTCGTGTGGGTGTGGATTGTGGGCATGTGGGCCTTCTTTTGTAAGTAGATGGCACATGTGATGTGTTGCTAGTGGTTGTGAAGGTCTTGGAATGGTTTAATAACAAAGTTTCTTGCAACTTACTAGGCCTTCAAGCAAGAGGGGTCTTGGTGTTTTATCTAAGTGACATAGCAACTTTTGATACACACTACATTCATTGAATAAATTATAATTTAACATGTCTATCCGTGATGTAAATAGCAACTACTATAGTAGCAAATCCCAAGGGGGATTTTTTTGGTGTAAATGGTGTTGGCTAGGACTAGGCTAATGTCATATGGCTTTATAACCTCATTACTTAGCTTCCTTTTGATTTTATCAAGTTTGTAATGTGCATACTTTGATTGGTAAGGCCTCATATCTTGTAACAAAATATAAAGTATTTATTTTTTATTAAAACTGATTTTTAGCAATTGTTGGTTGGCTAGTAACTTCAAAAGTTTCATGATGCCTTTTCATCATTGGAAAAATTTGCATTATGGTTCTTTATTTCTTGAAATACTTGAACTCAAAATCAAGAATGGAATTGTTGTCACTCAACAAACACGATGGCTTATGGCTATTGAAGCCATTTAAAAAACTACAAAATGTTCAAAATGAGAATTCTGTAAAATTCCAATTGGAGATGATTGCACCCTTATCTTTATCCTTCGATACCTATGCAATATACAACTTCACTTAATGATTAGGTTGAAAGCATTTGGATCTATATTAAGGATTGAAACTACAACCTTGTTACACAATCACCATGGTCAAACAATGATTGGACTAGTGTTGATGAAACTTTAATGGAACCTTCAAGTCTACTTTGGAAATAGGGCTATAAGAAATTCCAAGGTCACCAAACCTAAAGGGTGCTCTTCATTGTATGCAATTGAGAAAATGATTAATATTGATTCTCCATTAATTACAAATATTGCCAAAAAATACCTTGGTGCAAGAAAACCTTCACATCAATCCAACCAAATAAAACACATATAAACTTACAATTATCACACTTAAAAAATTGGATTCTAAATATTCAAGCAACACAATCAAGAAAAATCAAACCATATTTAAACCATAAACATATATATAATACAAACTTGTCCCAATCTTGCATAAGAAAGTTGATCTAAAGAATGATTCCTATCAATAGACTAAAAAAGAACACCATATCAATTTTGCACATATATGCAACAATATTTGAAAATGGAAGAAAAAATGGGTTTTTTTGTGCCATGGATAGCACAAAGGAGAATTTGCATATGAAAATTGGTTATAGATATCTTACATTGGAGAAAGGAAAAAATTAGAGAATGTGTGTGAGTGTAGTTGTACTAACATGTACCTAAAGCAATCATACCATTGCTTAATTTTTTGAACTTTGGATTGTAAAATAATAATAATAACAATAAATAGATTTTTTTTAGTAAAGTGTTATTGTGAATACATTATGTACATATCATAAAAAAATTGAAATCAATCTAATAAGTGAAAAATACGTATAAGGACTTTTAACCTCTTGTAACCACTTCTTAAAAGTTGCATAAAAACAACTTAAAAATAGTTTTGACACTAAAAGCACAATTTGAAAATATTTTTTAATGACATATTTTGGGATTTTTTAAATATACACCTTAACATAATAGTATTAAAAAAACTTTTTAACTTTTTAATCTCTTTTTGAAAGACATATTATAAACATTTTAAAAATATTCTAAGAATAAAATAGTGGTATAAGGGGCATGTGTGGCTCTTAATAACATGGTTAGTCCCGTGCTTGCTAAATTGTTGTGATGTCCAACCCCTTCGACTTAACAATGGATTCCAAATGTCTTTTTAGTGTTTGGTTTTCTAATTTGTTTTAAACATAGGAGCCTAATATACCTAATCACCTATCTTCACAATACAAATTTGGATTCAAGACTCTCACAATTTTCAAAATCATGGGCTTAAACCAATAGAACATAATGAAAGGCACAAAATGAATCAAAATTAAACACTTCTCATTGGACTTTGCTTGAACGCTTAAGGAGCACAGACCTTTGCAAATTTAAGCATTTGGTACATGATTGTTGGGTGCTAGCCTAGGAGGAAAAAATGCACAACTTTAGAAATAATATTTAAAAACCTTTTTGAAAAAATGTTACATAATTGATTGGGAAAAAGATTAATTTGTAAACAAAAACAAATGCAATAATGATCAGTATTACATAGTTAGGTGTCTTTCATCTCAAAAGAAATTTTCAAAAAACTCAACAAATTGATGTACATGGTCATCTTATATGTGCACAAAGCCTTCAAAAGTTTGATTGGCTTCATGTGCAAGATTGTTTCAAACCCTAATATTGTTAGGGCCACTTTTAATCTTTGATAAAACCTCCTCCACAAACTTTTGAACTACATCACCATTGTCATTTACTCAAAGATTTGTAACATACCATGTTAACCCTTGCGCACATGAATGTTCTAAACAATAATGAAAATATGCATTTTTGGTAATGACACAAAATGGAAAAGGTGTCGGTATGGTTATGAACTACTACTCCATTAGGGTTGTAATCAGCCAAATGATTATTGCCCCTTTGTTGATTGAAGATCAAAATGAATCTTTCACCATGAGTTGGTTGCAACATGATTGGTATTTTCTCTTATTTTTCAAGTTTATAACAATGCAAAATGGCATTTTCATCATCATATTTTTGGGTATTGATCATTTTTTGTTTTGGACAATGCTATTACTCTTGGTTCATGCAACCCTTAGCAATTACGTTGTATTATTATGTCACCGTGGGAAAATTAATGTGGATGTGCTCATTAAGGTTAAAAGTTCCAAAGGTCTAGTCATCTATAACAAGGAAAATGGCACAAGTTTTTGGATTAGCATGTGCAACATGAACATGTTGACAAATGCAAAAGATGGGCCTTGCACTTGGATCAACAAGAGTGGGTTTTTGAAATTGTTGAAGAACATCAAAAACACAAAAAGAAGAAATGTATGCCTCCATCATAGATTACTAGGTTCTTTGGGAGTAAAATTCCTTACCTAAAAAATTGAAACCTTGTTTAATAAACATTCTTGGATGATCTTCTTTTCTACATTGCTAAAGGATACTATCTTTTGTTTTTATTGAAAACCCTTGGTTTAGGTGATTAATCTTGCATCAAAATCCCAAAGTTGTAGTCCTTCTCGTCACTAACTTGTCAAGGATATCTTTCTTGAAACTTTTGGAAAAACAATGAAGACCTATGTTTTTTTAGCTTTGGCTTCTTGTGTCACATGTAGTACATCTTTTAATTTATGGATATCATGGTGATACATTTGCAATGGTAGTTAATTTATTAATCATGAATTACAACTAGTTCATATAACAATTGGATTATCTGATGTTCAAAATAACGTACATGTTAGTATGGTTGAATAGAATTGAAGGCTCTATTGGGATTTTGGTTTGTTGGATAAGATTATTGTTTATGTCAAGGATGAAGCTCCAACTTAGCCTCCTTACCATAGCCCTAACATTAATAAATAGTTGATTTCCATTGAAATTTTCCACTATTTTTATTGGTTCTTGTTTAGGGCATGCTATGTTTAAGGCAACACAACATATCATTAATGATTTCAAGGTATGTAGCAAGTTGATCAAAGTGAGCTTGAAGCAAGCCCAAACTAACTTGCAAAAGACCATCACCTGGATAGAGAAGTTTGCAAAGGGTTGACAAGAATGAAAAAGTGTTTGCATTTGTGCTAGCCTTTCTACCAAGATACTCAAAATGCCTATTAAAACACATTTTTCTTCATGGGTCATTCTTTTCCAAGAAAATCTCCAATACATGGATGTTATTTCCATATGTTAGGGATGGTAGGTGGTAGTTCATTTGTTTTCATGAATTCTTACCAATCATACCTAGGCAATAACAAAGACAATTTCTGAAAGCCTAATGCATGTGGTTAAATAATGTGTGCTTAATCAAGGTCGAGGTTATTGGTTCCTTTTAGATGTTTTGACGTTGGTATTTTCTTTTTGATCAATAACATGAAAATTAAGATGTAATCGTTCCAATTTGAAAATCCATCATTCATTCAAGGTGATTTTCAATTGTAATTGGTCTATTTCAAGCTCAAGATGTTGATTCAAGTTGTGTTTATCCTTTCACATTTTCTTCTGTTTATTAAGGCTCATTAGTAAACCTTACTACAAAGGCTCATAACATGGTAGCAATCATGCTAGATCCTTGATTCAAAAAATTTAAAGTTGTTCATGAATTTGTAAGGAACGATGTAGTGGCATAAGGTATCATGAGAAAGTATAATAAAAAAAATTGTTTTGTCCATGTTCTTACAAATGTATCTCTATTTGAATCATGTGAATGCATCTATTGGATATGAAAATCATCAAGATGAATATGAATTTTTTGGTCAACACGTTTATGATGAACATGCAATTTCCTTTACTTTGAAGAATGAGTTGCAACTATTTTGTTGCTTGTGTGTGAACCTTGAAAAATGTGAAATATCCTTTCAAATGGTGAGCATCACCATGAAACTCAATTCTCAAATGTTTCTTTCTTGGCATGCTATGTGTTCAAGATCATAAAATTTCAACTTGAGACCAAGAATTTTCAGCATTGTAAATGTAATTACAAGTTTTCATTGATGTAGACTTGAGAATAATAACTTAATACACTTGTGATGAAATGCAAGGAACTAGCCAATAATGTTAATGAAGGGTGTTTAGGAAGCAAAAAGCTTTTTTTGTTCAATTTCTTGACTCATGAAAAAAGTTTTGATTGACAAGAGCAAGATCACTATTGAAAAGGAAGGACTCTTTGAAAAGAATGCATAACATCAATTTTTGCTAATAATATTTCATGCTTATTCTTTCTTTGGCAAACAAAAAATGAAGTATTTCAATAAACCTTGATTGTGATTTTTTTCCCTACTATTGTGGGCTTGGATGATGTTTGTTGTGCAAATGTTGGTTTTTTTGCCATGTTTATTAATAGTTGAGAAAGAATTGATTCAGTTTTGATTCCAACTGTTATAATGTAATAACAATTAATTAAGTGCTTCGGTTATGTGTTTTGTGAAGGCAAACAAAAATCATCTAAAAGAAGAGTGGACAATAAACAAGCGTGCCGAACTTGACTACTTACAAGAAACAACAAATTCAAAAAGGGGACAATGGTTTTTGGTACAAAAAGTGAGTTTTTATATTTAATGTTTTTTCCATTACAACAATTTTGACAAAGTTTGAAAATGTGATTGGTGTGACATTCAAGCTATGTAAGCATTGAAATATGTATGTTCGAGAACATTTTGAGTTGTGCTCTTACAACATTGATCAATGTAATTCATGGTTTAATCACATCACAATAATGAATTACAAGTAAGGAATTACAATTGATGGATGATATAGGACGTTAGTGATGAAGAACCACAATATGAATATGTGTGTCTTCTATGGTTGAGAGGAGAGCTTTCTTTGTAAGAAAAACTACAAAATAATTTTTTGATTCATGCAACTACAATTTATATTAATAGATAAAATTGTGATGTATTACATCAATACGATTTATTCATTTTAATATAATTGATGTGTGTGCTTGAGCATTGTTGGTTTATAAGAACCCATTTTTATTCCTTCTTACTCTTTGCTAATTTTTTCCTCCTTCATTTTCTTTGGAATGTATGCATTTCAAATTGCAATATTTTTATTCTAGTGCACAACTCATATTCACAAAAATATGCTATGATAGTTATGTACAATTTTGTGAAGTATAATGAACAATATAGGATATTCAATTTTTAAAACCATGGAAAAAATTAGAAACCAAAACTAGCCATTAAAAAAACCAGGGCAAAAATTGGCTAAAACCGGTCCCATACTAGTCCTAAAAAACAAATTTCCAAATAGTTATGAAACTGGTGAATTGGAAAACTCAGGAAAAACTCAGAAACAAAACAAAACTGAGTGGATCCACCCACACACAATATGTGAGCCTTTATGAATATCCATCACAATATTCAAAAATAATGTGAAGTTAATTTGCTATATGAACCCCACCCACAAACATGAAATTCAATTAAATGACATCACATTGGCCAATCATAGTAAATTATATAATTTTATTGGACCTCGTGGCTCGGGCATTTGTATGATGTGCATATTTACAAGTCCAAACTCAGTTTCATCATGTTTGCTAAAACTTAAAACGACATCGAAATTAGAATTTAAAGGCCATTATGTTAGTTTGGGAAAGTGAAAGTGTTAGCAACCCTTAAGCCTATCTAGAGTCTACAGAGCTTAGCTTAGCTGAAGACACATCACACCACCACATATCAATAGCCTCACAAGTAAATTAGGAGGCTTGTTTTATAATGCATGATTCTCATGCCCACTTGCATGTCTTCCATATCAAAGCTGGCAGATGCAAAAAAACAAAGAAATATGAGTCTATGGAATTATTATTTTCTTTTGGAGTCCTTGTTTGTAGATTTGCACTTGTCTCTTTTTTGGATGTTGAAAAAGAATAGTCTGAAAAAAAGCAATGTAACATCATCCGCTACAATTGCAATTGAGGGAAGTTTTGGAATCTCAGTTGCACACTCATCAACGAAACTTATTACCCATTTGTCGTACGAATATAAGAACTCTAGTATTGGCATATTCTTATCACACCACATAAGCAGATGCTGGTCTCATGCAAGTAGACGTTTTATTCAATTCAACAGGAAGGTCATGCTTTTAATAGTAGTCATTCAAATAAAATTGTCAAAACCAGCTTCAGGAGCACAGAATTGCTAGTGGGTCCACATCCTATGTTTGCAAAGAGGAGGGGGGAAGGGGAGGGGCGCTAATGTCCTGCCAAGTAAGACCAACTCCACCCCTTCAGTATGTTGCAAAACAACATTGGATGAAGCAAAATCAAAGTATGTCGGTTCAGCTGAGCAAAATGGTTTTGGCAGAGCATTTTTGCACAGGATGCTGAGGCTGGTAAAGGACACAACAAAGCCTAACACATGCTGTTGATTGACCAGATAGTTTGATTGGCCCAGGTGGGTGGTTGCTATTAGTAGTGTCTGTCTTCTTTGCAGTCCCAGTTTTAGTTTTATGGGTGGGGTTGGAAAAAGTACATAACTAAACTTGAACGTGAGAAATAATAATTGCGGAGTGTCACATACTGAGCACAGCATGGAGATGCTCTACTAAATGGTCTTTTTGAGTAGTAGTTGGAGTCTGTTGTTGGTCCAAAGTAAATGAACCTGACAAGCTTTTCAAGCTTAAAACATGCGCATCTACCATCAATGATCATCATGATGCAGTGTTCTTTAAATGGAGAATTTTCGCACTGCAGTGAAGTAAAAATAAGTCAAGAAATTCTGTTGCAGATTACCAAAAAAACACCAATAAATAAATTCAAGGAATTTTTGAATTTTTTGGCAATATCCAACCCATCTTGGTAGTTTTGAGGCAGTATTTTGCCAATTTTTTAAAATAAAAAAAGTGTCATCAATAAATATTAAATCTTCCTAGGATTCTCACCAATTGTTGTTACTTCAACAAATTGAAACAAAGTGCACAAAGAATGTATTTGTGCAAGAACTCTGTCTGTAAATAGCTATTACACATAGAAACATTGAGCCCATTACTTCACTCAAGATAACTATCACTCAAAATAACTACAAAAAAAACAAATTCAGACCATAAAATCCAGGAATCCCATTCGCCTGAAAAAAAATCTTCACACCTACACACAACCCTATTCTCCAAAGATTCAAAATAATAATCCCTTTTCTATCAGTTCCATTTGTTCTCTAAAATTCTCGCAAATTTACCAAACCTTATCACATATTTAATTGTTAACTCAATGACCAGTAAAAATGATTTTTATTAAAAAAATTCAAACCACCAAATCCAACAATTTCATCAGCCATAAATTAATAAAATAAAATAAAATAAAATAAAATAAAAAAATAAAATTCTTCACACCTATCCACAAGCCTATTCAGCACCCTTTTGTATATTAGTACAAAAATTAGACTCTAGAGCCTCTTTAGATACATGACAAAACCTTGAGGCTACACATTTTGCTTTTGGTCTTGTTTCCACACATGTCAATATGACAATTGGCTTATGGATCTCTTGCATGCCACTCCAAGTTTTGTGGAGACTTCTAATGTCCAAATGAGAATATATATATATATATATATAACACTAAAGAGAACTCAATTCACAAAGCCAAGTATAGCAAGGGCCCACACAAACAAATATTGAGATTTTTAATGATCTCATATTACGATGGACGATAGTAAATTGTGAGATTTCACCACCCAAAACGACTTTTGAATTGAAATTTTGTGGCCCTTGATAAATACTCTTCAGATTGTACTACCACTTAAACCTAGTTAAAATCTTGCACTAACTAAACAACAAGAGTACCTTAAAAATTGGTTAATAATAATATTATGGGACTCTTATTCAAGAATCCTAGATATGGGTTTTTTTCTCTTTTTTTTTTCTTTTTTTTTTTCTGAGAGAAAGTTTTTCAGGAAAAAATTGAGAACTCCATAGTAAACATGTCTACTATGCTTTTTGCTCGAGTTTCAGGGTAAATCCCTGGATTGGACAGAGATCAGAGAGAAAAGGCTTACAAGTACGGGTTTTTTGGGGGTGCCACAAAAGAAGTTCAATTTTACACAACCACAAGTCTCCACCATGTGTGGAATGAAGAAGAAAGTATTAATAGACTACAGTGTTGCATGTTCACTAAAACCAAAATACATAGTTAGTGTGCTAGAGTTTTCTAGAGAAGATGTGTTGCTCAAGTCTCCACCATGTGTGGAATGAAGAAGAAAGTCTTAATAGAGTACAGTGTTGCATGTTCACTAAAACCAAAAATATATAGTTAGTGTGCTAGAGTTTTCTAGAGAAGATGTGTTTGCTCGGTGCAAAGCCAAACTAGCTATTCTTTCACATGTTACACACGAATTCTGTGTGCACCTAGTTTTCTAGAGTTTACCCTCATGGGCTCCAACTTCCAACTTCCCATTCTTTCAATTTCCCGATTCAGTCATTTAAAAAATTGTAAATGACAATTGAGTTATGCACATGATCTAGAGCGGCTTAGCAAAGTAAATTCAACCCACAACACCACTTTGCTTGCTTTTTCATTGCAAAGGAGAATTGGCAATACCTATCAATCTCTCACAACCATCATTGTTTTTGAGTGATGGAAGAATAAATTTTAGACCCTAAACCCAAGACTCTTAACAATGACCCCACAAGAAAGAAGGGGAAAAAAAAAAGTTGTAATTATTGTGTGAAGATAAAGAGTTCTTTAACAATTTTATGTAAAAAATTTGGGCTGGAACATCAACTCCCAAAATCTACATCCATTCCCAAAAAGAAAAGAAAGTGTATTCAGAAAAAGTTGAAGTATGTAAATTTGTTTTCCCACGGGATTAAGCTCATTGTCACTAGTGACCATGACCACCATCATCACTGGTCACCATGATGTTGTTTCTTCTGTTGCTTCTTGGCTGCCAATTTCATCTACAATTTGTTTATGTCAGATGGGTGCGGTCGGTTGTGCAGTCTGAGAGAAATCCCCTCCCCCACCACACAAAAAAGGAGAATTTTGAGAAGGAAACAATTTAAATTTTTTTAAAACTTCAATTACTTGACGCCAACACCAAGTCAAAACAAGTGTTTTTTCAATAATAAATTATGTAGTGTGTGGATTTCAAGCTCCTCACTCACTCACTCACCACTTGTATCATCATCATCATCACTTGTTACCAGTGACCATCATCCTCATCAGATCTCTTTTGGGGTCGGTCTGCTTCTTCTCTGCCAGTTTCATTCCCAGTGATTCTACCAATTGGGATTGATGGTGGGGTGTCAGAAAGGACTTCCAAAACAGAACACAAAAAATCACAAAAGATGCAAGGCTAGGGTTTAGGGTTTTAGGGTTGCACTAGGCTCATGAACAAGAGTGTGATCCTAGACTTTCTTTCTTTCTTTCATGTTGTGGACTTTGTTTTGCCCCCAAGGTTCCCCTCCCACCCATTGTCTAGTCGGCAAAGGAAGTGATGGAAGAGATAATATTCTTTCGGTAGCAGGAGCTGCTGCTATAATGGCAAGCCCTTTGCATCCGCTCAAGGAAGCAAGAAACAAGAAACGCGCTTGGAGCCCTTCTATTGACATCTATTTTTGGGTTGACTGGAAAGCAGGTGGAATCAGAATCCAGAATCTTAAAAAACTGGGAGGCACAAATCCATGCAAGTTGCTGGCAAGTTGGCTACTGGCAAGTTGGCCATGAGGCAGGAAGATTCAAGGAATAATTATGGAAAAACTCAAAAATAGCCAACAAAAAAAACCCACCTAGAAATTTTTTTTTCAAAAAGCCAAAAGTGCAGGAGATTCCGAAAGAAAGTCTCTAGATTTTCAGGGGAAGAAGAAGCTGGTATTATAGTAAGTAGATTCTAGAGGAAGAAGACTTGCAAAAGCTGCTGAATTTAGCACTTACCTCCAAGGCCGGGTTTCTGGGGTTTTGCTTTTGCTCACTCAGCAAAGCACATGGAATGGTGAAGAAGAACAAACAGAAAGCACGAAGAAGAAGCAGAAAAAACCCAACTGTTTTTTGGGTTTGTTTTTCCGTGTTGTTGTTTGCTGTTGCATGACGTTCTCAGGGTTCAAATAGCCCATGAAGATGACTTTGCTGCTACCTGGACTCTAGTATAAAGCGCTTGGTCATACTATCTCTTTTTTGTCAGTTTCTAGGATTTGCCAAAAGGACAACAATTGTCACACACACACACACACACACTCTCGCACAGACTGTACTTTAGCAAAGTTGCTCCAACTCTCCTTGCTGCCACATATATAATTACTGGTTAGTGTTTTTTTGCCCCCCCTTGTCTTGAGTTTGGGTGGTATCAGTTTCTTTGTCTCCTAATCTTCCAACTCTTGGTGGGGTTTGAAACTTGACATGGCTCCACTCTCCAGGAATTGGGCTCAGCTCTCTCTTGCAGCTTCAAAATTATTTATTCTTCACAAATCCCTTGGCTTATTTTGTGAGAGCGATTTGAGAGATGTGTTGATTGGAGATCGTGTGGAAATTAGATTAAGCTCTTGTTCTTCATCCCTTGGTTTATTTTGTGAGAGAGATTTGAGAGATGGGTTGATTGCAGATCATGTGGGAATTAGATTGAGCTCTTGTTCTTCATCCCTTGGTTAATTTTGTGAGAGAGATTTAAGAGATGGGTTTGTTGCGCATGTGGGAATTAGATTTCACTCTTGCTTCAAAATTGTTTTTCATCCCTTGGTTCTTGTGAGAAAGATTTGAGAGATGAGTTGATTGCAGATGATGTTGGGGGAATTAGATTCAGCTCTTGTTCTTCATCCCTTGGTTTTGGTGAGAGAGATTTGAGAGATGGGTTGATTGCAGATCATGTGGGAAATTAGATTAAGCTCTTGCAGCTTCCAAATGATTCTTCATCCGTTGGTTTTTGTGAGAGAGGTTTGAGAGATCAGGTTGATGTTGCAGATGTTGGGCTTCTTTCTTACCTGCACCTTCTCTTTCATCCACTGCAGAATTTCTAGTTTTGAAAGAAGCTTACTGTTGTTGTGCAGACTGAATTGGAGGCAGAAGACTGCAAACTCCCATTGTTTGCAGCAGCTGACGTTTTGCTTGCTCTGATTTCGTCTTGGCCTGCTGCCTGGGACTTTTACCTGCATCATCATCAGTTGGTACTTGATCTGATACCATGGCCACTGCAGAAACAAACACAAATGGAAAGACTCTGTTTGATTCAAAGTCAGAGGCAAAGGTTGAGTATGCTCCAGAATCAGCACCAGAAGTTGCCTTGGAAGTTAAAGATGCTCTGTTCCAAACACTCCCTGGATCACGTCCCTTGAACACAGCCAAGGGGAGCTGGAAGATCACAGTGGTGGGAGTAGGAAATGTGGGCATGGCTTGTGCACAGACAATCTTGACCCAGAATTTGGCTGATGAGCTTGCTTTGGTTGATGTGGAACCTAACAAGTTGCGAGGAGAGATGCTTGATCTTCAGCATGCTGCTGCATTCCTTCCTCGAGCTAAAATCGTTGCTGATACTGATTACAAAATCACTGCTGGATCTGCCATTTGTATTGTCACTGCTGGTGCTCGCCAAAAGCCTGGCGAATCTCGGCTTACTTTGGTGCAGAAGAATGCCTCCATTCTCAAGAACATCATTCCACAGATTGTCAAATACAGTCCTGATGCCATTCTATTGATCATTTCAAACCCAGTTGATGCATTGACATATGTTTCTTGGAAGCTTTCAGGCTTTCCTGCAAACAGGGTGTTAGGATCTGGGACTAACCTTGATTCCTCAAGGTTTCGGTGGCTCTTGGCTGATCACTTGGATGTGAATGCACATAATGTCCATGGCTATCTGATCGGCGAGCATGGAGATAGTTCTGTCCCAGTTTGGTCTACTGTCAATGTCGGTGGTGTTCCTCTCCTTCAGTTCTTGAAGAACAATGGCATTCCTTACAGCCAGGCCATACTTGATGAACTGCACAAGTAAGTGATTTGATGATCATTCCTCTTCAACCCAGACATTGTTCTGAAAGACTGCAATTCTTGCCAGCTTTCTTGTGATTGTTCAAATAGCACTACGCCAAAAAATGGCTTTTACAACCAGTCCTTTTCAACTATACTTGAATCAGACCTGTCACTTAATGTCATTTCTAGTTGATTTTTAGTCACTTAGGACCACTGTCATCACATAGGACCAGTGTTTTCATTTTTTGGGTATTGAAGTTTGGTGAAATTCAACAAAAAAATTAGCAAAATTAGTTGAATTTACACTAGAAAAACAAAATTTTCCAAAATCTTCTCAGTTTCTTTGTTGAAAAATGGTGAAATTCACCATTAAAAAAAACGCTATATAATACTAGTCATGGATGCCATGTTTTGGCATAGTGTGGGTTTGAAAGCCTAACTTACTGCATGCATCACACTACACCAGGTTAGAAGTTGTCATTAGAATCATGTCTTGCAGCGCTAGTTGCTTCTGTTTTGCATTCAAATGAATGATGATGTTCTGAATAGAATATGTGTGTACTGTGTCCGTCCCCTCCTTCATCTTGACTGCAGGAAGGTGGTGGATGGTGCCTATGAGGTGATACAACTGAAGGGCTACACATCATGGGCAATTGGGTACTCAGTGGCAAGCCTTGTGAAGTGCTTGCTGAGGGACCAGCGATGGATCCACCCGGTTTCAGTTTGTGCTAAGGGCTTCCATGGTATTGAAGATGAGGTCTTCTTGAGCTTGCCAACACAGCTTGGATCCACTGGTGTCGTTGGAGTACTCAACGTCCCTCTTACTGATGAAGAACGCAAGAAGCTCCAGCAATCTGCTCAGACACTTGCAGAGGTTCAGGCTGAGCTAGAGATCTAAATTTGACCAAATGATGAACCAAATGATGAATCTCAAGCTGCAATTCACTGGGCACAATTTTAGTCTTTGATTGAACTAGAGACAGAAGAAGCCAACATCCTTCAAGAGACCAGGCAGCAGTGTGGACAAACATCTTCACAAAATTTATGCCTTTGGAAATCAATGCCATATTCAACAATAAGGACATAGTGAGAATATAGACTAACTATCAACCAAGGCATCAAGATATTAGGAATCCTTGAAGAATATTGATTAAGAAGAGGAGTCAAGCCTCTGTATTGAAAGAAAGATTCTGGGTTTTGAACTTCCGTATCAGGATGATCAACAGTTGTGGATTTAGGACTCAGTGATAAGAGGAAAACTTGCAATGGCTACTAACCTACAAAACACATGTATAAGAATCTTTGTATAAAAATCAGTTAGCAATGTTTACACAATCTTGTAACATTTGCAATCTCTTCTGCATCTGGACCCCTTGGTATGCTGGTTATTCTCCTCAACAGGCTTCACCATGAAGGCTTGTCTGGAGGGGCATCTCCTTCTTACTGAACAAACAGACGAAACTCAATGTAATCTAGTAAATCTGCTTAGAGCAGCTCAATCTCTTCACTGTATACTACAGTGGTCCTGGATGGCTCCACATCAAGGAGAGAGTTTGCAGAGTATGTTATATGTCACTAGCTAGTTGAAAACAGAATTTGGATGATTGCTTTGATTCTCTTTGTTGCATGGCAGATTCAATGATCCATTGCTTTTGAGTATTGTCTGATTCAAAGTGAAACACCTGGTTCCTGTTTCAAGGATCTCATGCAGTTCCTGCCAGGGATGATAATGCCCCCTCTGCATGAGGTGACTTGTTTCTCTATCCAGATGCATGGCAGAGTGTAAAGCACTGGGTGCATGATGTGCATGATGTTGGAGAGATGGATGACAAGAACATGGTTAAGCCCTCTGGAAGCTTGCCATGCTGATTTGCCTCTCCATCGTTGCTCCAACTTCCTCTGATGCCCTTCATTGTTGTCAGAAATTGAGCTCTTACATCGAGAATTTGTCATCGCTCAAAGACATGAAGAACAGGACAAAAATGACTTCAGCCATGTCTTCTCATCCACCATACTCATAAGAAGAAAAGTTCTCTCCAACCAACAACTGAATCCTTGTTTTCTTGAAGAGAATCCTGATCTTTACTCAATGTGGCTGTAAGCAGTGCTTAAGAGACTATTTTCCCAGCATGATCATCATAATCCTGTCTGCTGCTGCCATCACAGAGAGCTGCAGAGGAAACAGGTGAGGCAGAGCTCTACAGAACACTGTAACAGATTGGTCACCTGCACAAAAAGCTACAAGTTCTTCTTGGTGGGTGCAGGGAGGAGGAAGAGGACTTTGGGCAGTAACTATCTATACAATCTGATCTTCAAAACACCAGAGAAATGTTGAGACTTCTTGTTGCCATCCCTTGCAGATATCTCTATTGTTTGCCACACAAGGTCTCTCTTATTCCTTGATGACCCTCTGATTCAAGTTTGCACTTTCTCCATCAATTTTCATCAAGGAAACCTTGCATCACAAGAGCAACTTCAAGTTTTCAAATGAGGATTGCCAATGTCAAACTTTAGGAGGTGGTGCACAAGGTTACAATAGAATCCAATCCATTTCCCATGACCAGCATCTGCAGTGTTCAAGTATAGCTTACAAGTGGATTACCTCTGAAAGTGAGCAGCAGCCCCATACAGCTGCTCAGATTGCCATTGTGTCTCTTCTGCTTCTCTTGCGCTCCAGGAAAAAAATCATGCACATCCCAACTGAGCCAATCCTGAACTCAAGTTACACAAGATTTTTAAGGAACTCCTGTTTCAAATCCCTGAAAAGCATACAAGACAGGTGCAACAGGGTCACAAGAGGTTCTATTGCAGCTGTGACGAGGCCATGAGATGGGTGATCACAATTTCCAATCAAAGCAGAGTAAAACGCATCTCCAACAGCCATCCAAAGTTGCAAGAACTGTTTGACATGCCTGAGAAGCAAATAAAAAAGCTGCAAAAAGCCTTGCAGCACAAGAAGAGTCCGTGACAAGGATGTGACATGTGGGCGATCAGAATTCCATTCAAACAAAGGAAAAAAAATCTACCCAACCACCACCTGGAGTTATCATTTTCTACAATAGGTCCCCTAATGCAAGCATGTCAAAATTTGCACAATATTCATCCTACAAGTACTCCACAAAAGTAACAAACCACCTCAGTCACCAACTGGTTTGATGTTAGAAGCAAAGAACATTGCTTTTGTCCAAGCAATGGTTCGATGTTAGAAGCAAAGAACATTGCTTTTCTCCAAGCAAAGAAGATTGCTTCTCTCCATGATACAATTGCTTTGATGTTGAGCACCATGGGTCCAAGTATCCATGGTTCTTTCCCTAAACATCACCATCACAAGGAGAATTCTGTAACATGGAACATGAGAACATCTGCAAAAGAGTCAGTGTTCAAGCTAGAAACAAAAAAGGACAAAAAGTCATCACAATAGACAAACTGGTTGAACCCTTGGATAGTGATATTTCCTTTCTGTTAGCTTTCATCACTCATTGCCTGCCGCCTATCAAAAACTGAAATTAGCTCATGGTGCATCTTCTTCTCCAAAACAGGGGAAGTCTGATATTCACCTACTGGTCATCAGGTGAATCTAAATCTGCAGTTTTTCTTTCTACTCTCTTTCTCTATGTGTACTCTCTCAGCTCTAATACTACTCTTTTTATCTCTTTCACCCCCCTCCACAAGACTTCTTGATACCCCTGTTCTCCATGCCACACCACATGCCAGTCTTTATTGAAGAAAAATTTTGTGATCATGATGATGTCTGCCTCTTCTCTCTCGCCTCTTCAATAGCCTGTTTGATCCGCTCTGCAGGGCCTAGTTTGATGTGCAGTTGGTGCTTGATCCGAAGTTGATCTATCAAAGCTGTAATGTCTTTTGTGTTGATGAGCGTGTTTTCATCCAGATCCTCCTGCACCATTGCATCAATTATATTGCTGGGGATGTTGTATCCCTCAAAGAGAGCCCTCAAAGAAGCAGCATTCGCATTATCTCGCTCAATATCCTTCAGAGTTCTTTTCCTCTTCCCCCCCCTCATGAGAATTGGAGAAACCTTGGGGACTGTTTCTGACGTTTGGTCACCTTCTCCTCCACCAGCTGACGCCTCCAGGTAGTATATCCTCTCGCCTTCTTCAACAACAGAAGGTCGTATAGCTAGCGGCTGTGCACCATTCTCTAATGCTAATACATTAGGTGGGTCCATTCCTCCTCCTCCTCCTATGCCTGTTGTTGCTCCTCCTCCTCGCATAAGCCTTGGATTTGAGCCTATGAGCTCCTCTATTGCATCAAAGAATGGCCACTTTGAGATGGCACATCCAGACACACGTTTCTTCTCCCTCTCCACTTTATAGCGTTTCTTCAAATTGTCCACCTTCATCCAACACACCAACAAGGATAATTTTCAGAAAAAGAGCATAAAGACTTAGGTAGTGGTACGATGATCCCTAACCCTAGCAGTAGTAAATACACATGTACATCATCCTCTGACAATGGGGCAAACATCCAACAACAACAACAGCTGACATTGCACTGTCATTCCGAAGCAGAAAACAGGGCTGACCTTGATCCGACATTGCTCCTGTGTCTTTGGGGGTCCCTCTGCAAGAGTGCCATCATCCATAACCTGTACAGAAATTCACAAGACACTCAGTGAGCCGAACACTCACCACCACAACCCTAGTTATCTATCTGTATACAAGAGTCGTAGTACCTGAGGACTCACAAGAAGAAGACTAACAACAACAATTCCAGAAATTCCTTGAACTCAAACCCTAGCTTGCCCTAGGGTTCTTCTTCTTCTTCTTCCATACCGTCGTCATTCCGTAAGCGTTCACTCGCGCAGCTATGTCAGCCCAAATCTTGCTTGTAAAATTGCCGCGATCAAGAGCCCGGTATTTGTCGCCGAAAGCTTGCAGTAGCATGGTGGTTTCTCCCTCGCTCCACTCAATCGGCGGCTCCTTGGACGTTCTCCTCCCTCGCCCGCCAGATTTTTCCCCGCCACCACCGGCACCGGGAGGCGGAGGACTCGTCCCAACGTCGCCATCATCGCTAGCGGGCCTATCCCGACCACCCTCCACGAGCTTTGCATCAACCCTTAGCATGTCACTCCCAAGCTCCCCCAGCTTCGCCTCCCCGCTCCCATGCTGGATGTGATGATGCGGCCCACCTACGCCATAACCAACATCGCAGTTATTGTTGTTGTTGTTGTGCTGCTCCTGAAGATGATGATGCTCCTCCTCGCCGCCACCATTCCTATTACGATGATTCTCCCCCTGTTGATGCTCCTGGTACTCATCATGATGCTGCAGTTTGTGGACACTATTAATATGATGATGATGATGATGGTGGTGATGATTCAAAACCCCATCTCCTGCTCCTGCTGCGGTTCTTCCAGCACCTCCTCCTTCATCTTCCACTACCACCACCACATCCTCCTCTTGCTCCTCCTCCTCCACCACATCCCCATTCTCCTCCTCGTGCACAATCACCTTCTGGCCATACAAAATACGGTTGTCATCGTCTTGGTGGTGGTGGTGGTGGTGGTGACGGTGATGGCCGTCGTCCTCCTCCTCCTGCAACAAGCGGCGCAGTCCGTCGGGGCGACCCATTTCCATCCTACCCAAGACCACGTGATGATGCGAGTCCGAGGAGGTTCCATCCATATGATCAACTACTACGCTGTGCATCATCATCCGCATCGATCGATGTGCAGCAAAAACAACACCATGTCCGTCCCTTCCAAAACCCTCTCGTCGGCCCTTGTCCTCCCCGCACCCCTTTCCTTCTCTCCTCCTGCTCCTCCTTTTCCTCTTCTTTCTGTTCCTCTTCTGTTGGCTCCCACTTCCGGCCGCGACACTAGGGTATGGATTATAATCCTGGAAACCCAAGATTTTTCTCCCTCGCGATTTCTTCCTGCGCTGATTGATTTTCTCTCTCTGGCGAATTTCGTTTCTCTTCTGTCGTCTCTCTCTGGCTCTCGCCCCCTCTCTCTCTCGCCCTTTGTTTCTCTCAAACTGCTTCATCCACTCACCATCTTTTACGTAGCGTTGAGGTTTTTGTCTTCATTAGCTCGCCATCTTTTACGTAGCATCGTATTCTTTTACCTTTATACCCTTCGTCATCTTTTACATAGCATATTGTTCTTTTACCTTCATATGCTTTCATTGTCATCTTTTACATAGCGTTGTATTCTTTCACCTTCATCAGTTTAGCCATCTTTTACACAGCATCGTATTCTTTACCTTCATCAGCTTGACCATCGTGTATGTAGCATTGTGTTCTTCACCTTCATACTTTAGGCCATCTTTTGCACAGCATTGAGTTCTTTAGCTTCATACCCTTGGCCATCTTTTGTGTGTTATGGTGTTCTTTTAACTTCTTACACTTTGTTATCTTTTTACATAGCATCATGTTGTTTACCCTTCCTCAACTTGGCCATCTTTTATGTAGCATGTGTTCTTTACCTTCTTCATACACTGGCCATCCTTTATGTTGCATTTGGCCACCTTTATACTTAGTATCTTGTTCTTTACCTTCATTCACTTGGCCATCTTTTACATAGCATCATGTTCTTCACCTTCATTCACTTGGCCATCTTTTACATAGCATTATGTTCTTCACCTTCATTCACTTGGCCATCTGTTTATGTAGCATCTTGTTCTTTTCCCTCATCTACTTGGGGGTCTCTTTACATAGCATCTTGGTCTTTATCTTCTTCATTGGCTTGGCCATCTTTTTATAAGGCATCTTTTACCTAGCGGAATAATGTTCTTTACAGTCTTTCAGTAGGCACTAGCTTTTTTTACCAAGCATCTTGTTCCTTGCCTTCATCCACTTGGTGATCTTTTGCGTAGCACACAGGTTTTCTACCTTTTCTTTCACCGGGTGAAATTGTTTATTAACGAACATGTACTTATCATCAAACACTTTTCAATACTTTCCTCATTCCTTACCCAAGTTGAGCGATTCTTGCCCAAGTTGAGCAATTCTTGTGTCATTGGACATACAAATTAGAGCGCTACAAATGTTCTTTGGGCATAAGAAGTAAAAGTAGGAAGAGACTAAGTGATAGTTTGTTTGAAAAAATAGCTTTAGACCTCTCTCTTGGTTTTCTTCCTCATTTTTGGTTCGTTTTGAATGATTTAAAACCTGATGTGTGCACACAAGGGCTTTACAAAACTTCTTTGTATTTCAAAGGCGAAGATGCAAGGCTCCAAGATTTTAAGCTTGAAATCTTAACATGTTGTAATTCACTCATCATCGACCATTTGAACCTTCTTACACCAAATATCCCATATTTTCCTCGTTCTTTTATTGAATTAAATCATTTTTGTGACATTGAAAGCGCTAAGTGAAGTGTTACAAATGTTCTCTGAGCTTTAAAAGCAAATAAACAATGTGTGAAGATTTGACTTCCTTTGAATTTTTAAATGTTTGCTCACAAGCTTATTCATTGTAGTTAGCAAAATTTAGGATTAGTTTAGATTAGAGTAGGTTTGTTTAGGTTGTGATTTAGATTAATTTAGGTTAGTTTAGTGAGGAGGAAGCAAGAAGGCAGCACCCAAACATATAAACATAAGTTTCCTTTTAATTTTTCAATTAATATTTAACTGATTTTTTTTAAAATGAACATAAATTTGAGATCTGAATTCTGAAAACTAGATATGGAAATTGATTGTTATCACATTTGAGAAAACTGAATTGATTAAATTTTTATTAAAAAAAAATGATATCTTGATCAGTTCTCATAGCCTTAAAAATATTTATTTTTAAAAAATCGAGTCAATTCTCTCAAGTGTTGGGAAAATTTGAAACTGACAATTCTCATTTTAAAAAAAAGAGACCCACTCAATACTATTATTTAGCATCATTTGCTTGGTATCTTTTACTCTTTTGAAGCACAAGAGTAGACCCAGCCACAATGAACCAGCCACCCCCCCAAGTCAAGCTCAGTGATAGAGGGCTCACATGGTGTTCACCTGCACACCAGTGGGTTTCACCTAGTGTTGTCCGGTTACCTGGATTCACCGGGTAACTGGACCTGGTTCTAGTTCCAGTTAACCAGAACCGGGCCATAGCCCAGGAACCACCCCGAACCGGAACTGGGGTTCTGGGTCGCCAGGAAAACCGGGTGTGAACCGGACCCCGATTCCACATGCCCAGTTAATCGAAATCAAAACTGGTTTTCAGTTCCTTTTGTAGTAGAGGATCAGAATCGGACCGGGTTTTCTTCAAAACCTCTAGTTTCTGTTCCCAGTTAGGGTTAGGTTTAGTAATTTTTTTAGGGTTTGGGTTAAGGTTAGGGTTTTGGTTTTGTTAAGTTGTTTGTTTTGTGTTTTGTGGTATTGAGTTTGAATCTCTGAACTTGCATATGTCATCGCCTCTTGCTTCTTCTTCTCCTATGTTTGTTCATGTTCTCTTGTTTCTTAAGTTATTGTGGTTGTTGGTGATGGTAGTGGTTGTGGTCACGATATTCATCTTCTTGTTTCTTGCTACAACATGACAAGCATCAAGCAGCAAGTAAGTTTTTGTTGTTCTTCATCATCGTGATGTTCTTGATCTAAGTCATCTTGGCATTTTGCTTTGCTCCTTGTCATGATGTTCATGATCCTAGTTGCACGCTTGGATAGCGGCATTTGCCTACATAAGCTCAAGATTTTGATCAAAATTAGGTTTCCTTCCCATGTCATTCTCTTCCAAAAAACTTTGGAATTCAAGCATGTAATTTTATTATGCTATGGTAGGCAAACCACCTTGGGCCTTTAGGCTTGCATGCCAAGTCCTCAAGTTTGAGCTATAGCCTAAACAATAACGAATACCTTGGGTCCCATGGTCCAACACTATGTGTTAAACCAAAGCCAAGGTATTGGTTCTTATTTGATGTTTTTTTTGTGGCAAGGATCTCACATATTAGGGTTAATCTCACATCAACCCTAATATGTGAGATGAGGGTTGATTGTTTGACACTTGATTGCGAGGTGAAAACACATTAAGGTAGAGTACATAATCTTATCGCAACTTGTTGGATTGATCAATCATGGGCCATGGAATAAAATGAAAATGAATAATATGTGAAAAGGACTCAAAAAAATAATATTACATGTGATATGATCACATTGTATGCATTTCAATGAATAGATTTTGACTTACCATAACATATTGGACTTTTGAAATGTCAAAAACCTTGCAAATCACAATCCATATCATATGATTATGGATTCATTATATTTACTAAATTGTTTGATTGATTAAATTTTTTTTACATAAAAAATAATGTGATGCCATTAATACAAAGGAAGACAATTTTGAAAGATTTTGAAAACCATAAATCGATATATACAATGAAATATGGATTTGTTTATTAAATTCTTTTATTCATTTAAATTAACAGTTCAACTTTTCTTTTTAAATGTAATTTTTTTATATAATTATCTATCATTGATAAAATCTAAAACTTTTAAAAAAATTATTTAGCTTTGCCATATGACTTTTGTAATATAATGTATTTTGCTATAATGTATATGAATTTTTATTTTAACATTAGTATGGACTCCACACATGTTGGAAAGTATTCCACCTCAATGTGCTTTTACCTTTTGACAAAATTCAAGACTTTGATAGTGAGTTCCAAATCTTATAACAATGCATGAAAGCCCAAGTGGTAGGTGTTTTAGAACCTTTACTTTCTTTTATGGTTGGTTTCCAAGCTTATAGGGCTCACAACATGTTGGCCATGATGCTAGATCTTTGTTATAAGGGGTTGGGGTTGGTCATTAACTATGTTGGCAAGGAAAGGGCTCTTGGAATTGCAGGTGAGTATGACATGATGGTATTATTCTCGCTCCTTGTATCTACATACAAAGTTTTAAACCCAAATGATGCAGGTGATAAGGGCCACATACTTCTACATCCCAAGGCGCACAATCCATTAGTTCATATGATTCCCTAGGTATTGTTGAGGACATGGCCTTGTCAACGGTGAAAGAATGATTAACCCATTTCAAGATCAAAAAGGTTACTGTCAAGGAATGCAAAGATCACTTAGGTTGGTGGAAAACTCATGAGGTACAATTTTCTTACATCGGGTTTGTAGCCCAACAGATCCTCAAGATTGTTGGTTCGCAAATCAAAGCAAAATGAGTGTTTAGCATTGCCGATATTTGCATCAATTTATAGAGTCTTGGTTGGGCATGGACAATCTTGAAATGATTATAAGCATCTACAAGAATTGGCTAGGTGATGCCCGCCTTGGTGGTTTTCCAAGCATGGAGAAATTCATGCAAATGGAGGAAACCCTAATGAATGAAAACAAGGGATCATTGCATCACTTGGGCTCTTGGAGTTGGATGAACCCAACTCTAAGTTTTAGGTATGCTTTCTTTTTTGTTTCTTGCATATTTCAAATTTTCTTTTTCCCCAAAGTACTTTAAACTCTAAGAGGTCAATTTGTTTAACTTGTTAGGTGGTGTTTTAGGTCTTTGGAGCAGTGATTACATTTTGGCTCTTGGAGTTGGATGCTCTTGCTCTTGATTCTCACATCTTCCAATTTTTTTTCGCCATATCCCTATCTATAAATTGATGGGTGGAGCAACTCTTAAGGAGAGTATTTTACTCCTTTGTGCTTTATCTTCTATTGAAATTGTTCTTAAGATGAAATACAAGTATCAAAAGGTTATAGTTTGATGATCATTTTCAACTGTATTGAATGAACATAATTTAATTGTGAAAAATTTGGGAATCATCTTGTTTTTGCAGAGATTCATACAGCTACTTCTTCTCATGCAATTTTTGTTGCCATTTTGTTTGAAGGGAACATCGTGTTCTCTTCATTTGAGAGCTACTTCTTCTCGTGCAATTTTTATTATGATTTTGTCTGAACCAGATTTTCATGTTCTCATTGAGCTTCTTCTTTTTGGGCAGTCTTTGCTTTGATTTTGTTTGAAGGGGAATATCATATTCTCTCCATTTGAGAAGAGCTTCTTCTCCCACAATATTTGGTTTGATTTTATTTCAAGGGAGATATCATGTTCTCATTGTTCACTTCTTCTCATGCAATCTTTGTTGCTGTAATTCTGTTTGAAGGGGGATTTCTATTGTCTCCTCATCAAGCTTATCCTTATGCAATCTTCATTTCTGTGCACATTTGGTTCATTTCACTTTGAGAAGAGCTGCATCAGAGATTGGCATCCAAAAGTCTGCACATAATTAAGTTCCAATTTCAGCTTAACAGCTTCGACGCTTGAAGATGACAAGGCTAACAACCTTCTATATGAGATTTTTACAACCTCTAAAGTGTCAATCAACAGGCAACAATCAGATCTATGTTTGCCTGGTGACCTCCCTGCTACACTACCTCAGATCCCAGGGAGAGCCAAGTAGTCATTAACAAAAGGTTGCTAAAATACTTTGATCATGTTGCTTGTCAGGCCCAACATCTACAAGATACTCGTATACTCTATTGGAGACAGAGTTGCTAAAACAAAATTTCTACTCAGGAAATTCTGGAAGACTGCAGACAAAACAAAATTTGCATGCTTGTTCCAGCAACTCAATACAAATGCCAGGGAATTCCCCAAAACAAATCTTCGGTATTTTTGGACTATCAAATTTAGTCTGTATCTGTTTGACCTTTGCCTGTAAACAGAGAATGGAAATCAAGATAACCACTTTGTCAATGGATAGAGCATTTGTCTGCCACAAGATGCACTCTTGGTCTGCTGATGAAGGGCAACAAAATTTTTGTTCTTATTAGGCTCCCTGTGGTTTAGCTGAAGTCACCACAATATCCTCATGTGGCTTCATTGCAGGGAACAGCAACACTTCCTGAGATAATGAACCACACAGAACTTCAGTCTACAACAGTACCATCACACAAATTTCCTTGGCCCTTCTGAGCTTTAATCCACTATCTTTCCTCAAATTATGAAAAATAAATTACTTAAACATCAAACCATACAGTGGGATCAAGACAATGACACAAGTTATTTCCTCACACCTCTTATCCACAAATGTTAAGAGATTATGTCCAGATGATTTAACAAGCAAAAGAAAGTAGGTGCAAAAATACTGCAACTTTAGAAGAGAGTTGGAATAAAACCTTGATGTTTTGCGAATCAGTTAGCATCATGGTGAGCCGATCTATACCCATGCCCCAGCCTGCAGTAGGAGGCAGCCCATACTCCAGCGCAGTACAGAAGGTTTCATCTATTTGCATTGCCTCATCATTACCCTTCTCCTTATCCTGCATTATCTCACATCCACAGCACTCTTTTCTGTCATCTCTCCAAAAACAACAAAAGACATCCTAAAACACTCAATCTGAACTCCCCAAACTCATTACTGCACATGTAAGCCCTGTGTGAGACTCCAATCATGTTATTGTCAAGTGTAATCCATTCACTTATCCAAAGCCAACAGGTCTGATCAGCCAAAAGTCACAAATTCCAGCAGACAATCAACAGGCACTCTGAATCTTGGAATGTACCGGTCTTCATACCCCACTGGCAAATATTATCAAACAGAGACAAGGCCTGAAGGCTACCTTTACTTGATCAGCAAATCGTTCACGCTGAACCACTGGATCATTCAGCTCAGTATATGCATTACACACCTGTATCCACATGAACCAACAAGCAAACAGCATGCAGACTATAGTTACCAATGTGACCAAGTAAGACATGTCGAAACCTGAGAGTCCTCAAGTCCCATCACCAATAAGATCCAGAGTAAAAAATCTGCTTCCAGATCCTTCAAATAGGAAAACTGTCGAGAAACTACAGGTCAATCAACATTGATGATCACCAAATAACATTCCATACCTCATGCTTGTTCACAAAAAGCTCAAAACGCTCTGTAATGCCAGGTATAGACCGATGCCACTTGGCGAGCGGACTCATGATCTTTGGGTGATGCATAATGAATGCAGGGTTCACACATGTCTCCTCAACAAAGTGGCCAACCAGCTGCAATCAACATGATCCACAAACTCTACTTACTTTTCATCAAGAAACCCAAAACAGAGGTCTCAACTGGTCATGTGCACAAGGACAAACATTGGTTATGCATAATGAAATATACCAAGATTTTCTTCAGAACAGGTCTAAGGGTGTAACAAAAAACCTCGAGGAATGTATTCCATATTTTGATTAACTTCTACATGCATACTGAGCCTGTGCTGGGATGCAACACAATGAAATGGCAAGAGAGAGGCCTACCTTATCCAGAAGTCGGCTGGTTGTGTGAGGAGGTGGACACTTCACATCAAACCTTTCACATGCATCTTGCAAGTACTTGTTGGTCTCCTCAGATTCCAAGTCGTTTGGAAGCTTGATTTGTCCATTAGAAGTTTCCTCAAGGCCCTCAATCATGGGAATTCTCCTGTATGGCAACAGGTCATGCTTAAGAGTCCTGAATCCTTACAAGTGGGCAATCACAGGAAACCAACACATGAGACCATTGAAAACATTATCAAACTTAAAATACCTGAAAGGGGGAGTGAAGTCAATCTCAATTGGAGGTTGGTCACGTCCATTTGAATGACACAAGATCTTATAGCCCCCAGTTATTTCCTTCACTATTCCTGCAACATTTCATCTGCAGATGTTCAGAAAGAATAGACCCTGCAAAGGAAAGTGAAGCAAAAGCCCTGCTTGTCCATCATGAGAACAAAAATGATATGCGCTCTGATCAAAACAACCACTTGAACTTTCATCACCACAGCTACCACATTTATGCTAAAGGCTTAAAAATCTTAAACTTGCACACATCATACTTTACAAGACTTTCTGTGGAAAATTGAGGTACTGAAGACTCAATCCCACTTCTCATGAGGATGGATGAAGTCTCATACCAGATAGCAGTTCCTCAGTCACTTTCATCAAATCATTGTAGTCTGCATAAGCCCAATAGAATTCACACATGGTAAACTCAGGGTTGTGTGTGAGATCAAGGCCCTCATTTCGAAACTGCTTGCCAATCTCATAGACTCTGTCTAATCCTCCAACAATCAGCTTCTTGAGAAAAAGCTCAGGGGCAATACGCATGTATAGATCCATATTGAGCTCATTGTGATGTGTCACAAAGGGCCTTGCAGATGCACCGCCAGGAATCATATTCATCATGGGTGTCTCCACCTACATGCACATTAGAAACAGTTAGAAGGAGTAGCATACCATTTACCATATTTCTAAGATCACCTCATGATTGAGAACAAGGAGAAGCTACCAATTGTCAATGAACAAACTAGTAGCAGCAAGAGTACCTCAAGGAATCCCCGTTCATCCAAAAATCGGCGAACATAACGAATGATTTGTGCTCTAGTACTGAAGACCTCGCGCACTTCAGGGTTGATCATGAGGTCAAGATACCTCTGCCGATAGCGGGTTTCCTATTCAAAAGATACAGATGTCACTTTGAGCTGTAAGGTTGTTCACATGTGTCTGCTGCCACTCTAATTGTTAAGCAAATTCATTGGAAAGTATGTTCAAACCAAGATCAATTTTCCTCACCCACAACACAGTACTCTGACACTTCTGACTATGACTGAAATGTTATCACACTAAAGACGACCCTCTAGATTAAGTTCACACCATTGTTGCTGTCCAAGCACCAAGGTAAAGCAAAACAGCCAAACAAAATGATCCATGTAGGGTTTGAGTGCCTGAAACTGGAAATCGCAGTGGAGTGAAATATGTATACCACCATATTGAGAAAGTTCCACAAATGCACAATCAACATACCCTAGAAAGCTTAGGCCATGAAATATCTATGAGATTGCAGAGAAAACTCCAAGACCACACTTTATAGGTCACCATTCTGTCAGTCCCAGCAAAACTAACACCAAAACAACAAAGTGCAGCCATAGCCTTATGAGTGTCACTCACAATGTGTCAGACCAGCACCTTCATCATGAGTAGCAGTGATGAGCTGCCATGACTCCCCACTGAGTACATCAGCTCCCAATTTTTCATACAATATTCTGCCCAAAGTTTTGGGCAAACAATCATAAAAATATCTGCTTACACCAGGATGACATGCAGATCTATTCACCTGATCTTTCAGTATGTAACGGTCAAGATTCCTTGGTACTCCTGGACGCCATGCCTCGGGAACAATATTCTCCTTATGTTTCGTAAGCTGTTCATAAGGTAAAGCAGAACGCCATGCAGGTTATACAACAAATGAATCACTCCCTTTGTCAATCTTTGTGCATCCAGTACTAAAACCAACCTTTGCCTCATTTACTCATATGCCACATTAGGCCACAAATCCTGGGACCTCATCCCAAATATGTACCTGGCTCTTGCCAGCAGCATTAGCAGCAGAAGCTTGCCCCTTAGGAAGCATGTGCAGACAGTATGATAGAACTGCAATAGAACTTGGAAAGATGCTCAATTCTCCAGTCTTACTCTTCCCTGCAAGAACAATACAACCACACACATCTTTGTGCAATTAAAATCCAGGATATCCTTCTGTCAAGGAGGGCATGCAGAATGAGAAGGCAAGAACCTTGCATTGCTGTCACCTCCAGTTCAAAATATATGAAATTGCACTACTGCTCGATGATATCAGTTTGGTGATAAAGGAAGTTCCTTGCAGAGAGAAATTAATGGAAGCTATGACTAACAAAGTTCAAATACCTGGGTATCCTTCTATACCCACAATGTCACCCCTCTTGATTCCAGCATGTAATTTTCCATACTCTGTCTCATTCAAGCCAGAACACCTGCAATCCAAGCTTCCCACATGAAAATGTAGGCCTGATATGTCATAGAATCTTTATACTAACCTACCTTTCAAATGACACCTCTCCATGCTTCCTGAAGCAAATCCAGGTGTCTACACACTCTCATTTAGAAATCACAAAAACACGAGTCAAATCTGAAAGGGCACTCTCTAAGGAAAACCTGCCACAATATACAGAAAGTCTTGGAGCCAACCAGGTGGACTTCACCCGCAGCATTTTCAACAGAATATATAAACCAATCGCAATGTGCAAAGGGATGCAAGATGTGCAAGGAATTGCAAACCAAGTTCCAAAGACATAGCACAAATAGCATCACTCACTCAGGATATATCTCAAGCCTTTATTGATTAATTCCAAGGTCATGAGCAACTCACCTGAGCTCAGCAAAAACCTGAATTTTGACACCATCACCATGCAAATCGTAAAAATGCAAGCTTGTTCCTGAACTTCTCTTGCTCAGAATTCTTCCTGTTACAGGCCAATACTCAAAATGGATAACAGCAAGATTGCAGTCTTTTACCAACCAGAATCTTTCTTGATCTACATAACACAAATTTGACTGTCAAAAACTCACAAAAATCTTAAGTTTGTTGCCAAGGTGCTTGGCTGTAGCTTCAACTGATCAAATTCTACTGCTCTTGGTATCTATTGGAGACCTACCTGCTACAGACACAATCTTATCCTCAAGACGCTGTGCAGCATCAAGCTTGGAATAGGTCTTCACAAATTCAGGAAGACGCATTGTGGTCTGAAACTTGTGAGGGTACGGGTTGATGCCTTTTGCCTTGAGTTCCCCCAAAACCTGTAATCTATTTCGAGTATATTGCTGCGCTCATGACAAAGAGATGCATGACATGCATAAGTTAGAAAGACTCAGCAACAGACATCATCCACCACCATAAATGCAACATGGTGATTGTAAAAAAAGAACAGTCCTGAAAGAACAAAGGCCATGCATCCTGGTTACAACATTACATGTAAAACCCTAGACCCCAACCACATGGAATGAAGAAACAATCTCCTTTTTTTGGGACTGCCTTACAGTGGGATCTATCTCTTGTTCTTCATGTTCAGCCTGCACTTTTGCAGATGGCTTCCTTGCACTAGCCTCTGCTTCTGCCTGTAATGTCACGTATAATCAGAAGAAAGGTCAGATAAAAGGAACAACAACCAAACTGCTGCTATAAGATTCTCCAAAGACTCCTTCAGTGCTTCCTTTAATTCTTCATAGAAACCTTTTCCGTAATAGGAACTATTTGTGATCCTTCTTCTTTACCTTCCTCCTTGCCTCTTCCTTCGCTTCAGCTTGCTTCTTCATCTTCTCGAGCTTCTTCAACGCACTTTAAACACCAAAACCAACACAAAAATGTTAAAGAAATCAATTGAGAGACAACGAAAGCGACAAAGGATAGCACAGTGAAAGTACTCCAACATCGTGAAAAAAAAAAAATTCAAGAATTCTTTGCTTTCTTCTGGTACACAGCAAGGCAGGCGTGGAACTAGAAAGAGACGGAAATCTTACTTCTTGCTCAGAGGCTCCCCGGAGTCGAGTGGTGAGGCAGCATGGTCCACAACATGGTCTGCATTGGCGTCATCCATAGCTGGTCCTCCTGGCATAGCCGCAAGGAAAGAAGAAGGGATTGCGCGTGTAGGAGGAGGAGGAGGAGGCTAGAGAGGTTGCGGCTGCGAGAGCAGCTTCTATCAGCAGCAGCAGAGTGCAAACCTCCCACACACACCGCGCAACACAAAAGGCGTTAGGGTTTTTAGGGTTTTTAGGGTTTTATGTTTTCTTTATCCTAAAGAGCTTTTTCCTTTTGTCCTTTCTTTCAATATCAATGCCTCTTTTGAGCCGTCTGCTTGCCCTTTGTTTCTTTTTCTCTCCTTTCTCATGTGCTTTCTTTTATTTGAAGCTTGGCAGGGTTTCATCATCCAATGTTATTATCTCAGACGCTTGATCTTAAGACTAGTGTAGCCTTTGCTGGTGGCTCAAGTGTGAACTGGTTAAACAATTAACTTTTCCTTTCAAAACCATTTTTTCAATTTAATTGAAATTCCAATGACAACATTTACTCAAAATTCAATATTTCTCACACCTTAAGTCTAAAAAATTTCAAATCGTTTTCATAAAATCGTATTCATCGAAGGCTTTTGAACAATACTAAAAGTGCACTCAAATTCCTTTACAGTGTTTAGTTTTGATTTAAATGAATTTTCAGTCAAAACATTATTCAATAACTTTTCCATAAATACCTCAAAACATTATGAAACCAGATTGGTGCACCCCTACTCATCAAGGGCATTCGAATGGTACCAAAAGCATGGCAAAGAGAGTCATGGTTTGGGAGATCTCAACATGACAAACAAGGTGTGTTTCACACATTGGCCTTGCCATATATATGGTTTTATATGCAAGAAGAAAAAACAATTCATGCAATTGATATTTTTTTTACTCATATATTAAAAGAAGCAAAGTCATGGGTCTTTATGTCTTTTTTTCTTTTGTTAGGGAAGCAAAAGCGAAATACATGGTTTGGTAATTTGAATACAAAATATATTGGTTTATGGTTAATAAGCTTCTCTACTTTTTGATTGACATGTTGTTAAAATGACATTATTTCATATATGGTTTAATTGTGAATTGTGAATTGTTATGCTTTCTAAAAAGCTCAAAGAAAGTTTACGTTAATACATATAACCTATTAGTTGTTTTGATGATGTCATGTTTTTCAATATGTCCACATTAAAATCACCTATGAATATTGTCGAGCAATGATGTGGAGCTTTTATATAAATGTCTTTTAATAGTTGAAGAAAACTTTGAATATGTGTCAAGTAGGGGTCTTATAAATAGCAACAACATGAATTCCTCTTCTTATGTTAATGTTGAAGGTTGCTGCAATAATTTCAATACCATTTTAATAATATGTTTCATGTGTATGTAATGTGTTATTTGCATTGTAAAACATAATAATGCCATGTCCATCATAACATGACAAAATTGAAAACTTGTGTTTGTTAATGTCACAATACATTCAAATTCCATACCTTTTTTATTTGTGTTTCATTAAGACATAACATATGTGATGATTGTAAATTAGGGTTAGCAATTATATCATGGTAATGTTGATTGAGAGATCAAGTGTTTAAAGATTAAATAATTAGATATAAAGATCAAAAGTTTTTCAAGATTAGTAAAGGTAATTTCATATTTTACTTGTATTTCTTGTACCTTTGCTGTGATAGGTGTTCAATTATTTTGAATGGTGGATTAATTTTCATATAGGATCTTGTTGATCATTCTTGTGTGTTGTCCAATTTTTGGGTTCAAAAATTCAAAAAAAAATTCAAATGTTACATGTGAATATATTGTAGTTTTAAAAATCATTTAACACAATTAACAAGTCCATTATTGGTGCAATAATTACATGCACATAACTCAATTAACATATTTGATTTCAAATGGAATTCATAATTTAATCCATTAGTTTTTCATGGATTTGTTTTAAATAATGTGAAGTTAGGTGGACACATGTCATGTTTAATATCTTTTGCTTGGAAATAAGAAATTGGACCTATTGTTTCTTCAATTTTTTTATTTTTTTTTGTGTTATCAAGTTGTTTTATTTGTATAAATGAGATGAGGAAATTTTGGAATAGATGGTGGAGATCTTAAATGTAATTTGTTAATTATATCAATATCTTGTTGTGTTTAATGAACTTCTCTAAATTTATTGAGGACTTCAATGAATTGTGTATCATGTTGTCGCATAACATGACATAATTCATAACACTTTATTTTGTTTTGCCAAAATTAATGCCCTTAAGTCCTTCATCTGTTGGTTGAAATACACATGAATCACGAATTGGTGGCATTTGATGGAAATCACTAGTTATCAAAACATCTAAATTTTCAAAAAAACCTATTATGTTTATGTTTAATTATTCATAATCTTTTATCAATGAATGAAAACATTTGATTACTAATCAATGATATTTCATCTAACACAAACAATTATAATTGCATATATTGTTTTGCCAAAACATCATGTCTTTCATCACTTAGTGATTTAAAGTCATTGATTGATTTGTTTAATGGAATTGATTATCTTGAGTGCAATGCTGATCTAGTGATATTATATGCAACTTTTCTTGTGTATGCCATATTAAAAACTGTTTGTTTTGATGGATCTAAATCCTTGTTTTGTTTGAGGTAATATTGTATAAGACCTTGAATAATCACCATTAAAGTAAATGTTTTTCATGTTCCTACACTTCTAATCAAAAATATGGATAAAGTTCCATTTGGATTCATTTGTTTTTTATACAAAATGTCATAAAAAAGGACACATTGTTCTTCATTTAATGAACAAACCATGCTTGAAAACATGAAATATGGATGGATTTCATCTTTAAGTAATTGCAATGAATCAAACTGAAAATTGGTTGTTATTTGCTTTTAAATTCACATGAAATTCTAAATATATGTCACAATTTTCCACACCATGGAGATTTGGTTTGATAACATCTAATACAAAATTTGTGTTTCTTTTAAAAGAATTGATATGGTCTTCATAATTTGGAAAATTTTCCATCCATAATGTGTCCTTGTTTTCAACAACCAATCTATTTATTATTAACTCTATTACGTCCCAATCAACTTTTGTAATGTTTGTAGTTTTAACACCAAATGTATTCATGAATTTATTTTGAACTGATTGAATGGACAATTCCTTTGTTTTATAAACATCATGCCAAGTTGAATATGTTTGCTTTTGGGACATTTTATTCATTACAAAAGGTGAAAATAATAATAGCAATTCTTTAGAATGGTTTTTAAGATCTCTGTGTTTATTGAAACCAACTCCATGAACAACATTTGATTTTTTGTATTTTTTTAAGGTTTTGATATCATAATTTGTAACAAATTGAATAAGTGAAATATGAATAATGAAGTAGGTCAATTGATATATGAATTAATTATTGATGAACATCATATAATTGTGGCAGTGAATGGCAATTTTTTCAACATGTGATGAGGTTTCAAAATGAAAGCTCTTTCTAAGGATGTATTAATAAATTAGAATGATCTTGATGCATGGTGTAATGGTAATGAAAGTATTAAATAAACACCTAACTATGCAAACATTTGTTGAACATTAAAACAAACAATACCCTTTTGTTGAATGCGTTGAAAAGTTTCTAGTTTTTCTTACCTTACAATTTTCAAGCATGGTGTGTAATTATTGTGTAACATTTTTATCTACTTTGGTTAGATAAGATGTATAATAACTTGATGTAGCATATGGATCCAACATGAATTGTGCATTAGTATTTGTTTGCCAACGTTTACCAATAGATCTTCCATATGCATTTGTATATATATCTTTTGGATTTTGTTTTTTAAAAAAATGTTGGTTTTTGTAATCTAGATCTCAAAGTTAATGTGTAAGTTTGTTCCTCCATTTGTAATATGTTTAGAAAGTCATCAAATGATATGTCTTGTCCCATGTCCATTTCATTTAATTTGTTAAAAATAAATTGTGTTTTGAGTTGCAATTTTTTGTTTGGATTTAATAATGGACATAATATTTGTGTGCTACAAAGTGGTGATAATGGGAAGTGAAACCTACACACAAGTTGGTTTTTTTCATGACAAGGTCGTTATGATGGTGAAGTTAGCTTTTACATAAATTTACAAACAATAAAAATTTGTCACAAGTTACATAATTATCAACAAATGATTGTATTTCATCAATTGATTCCATATATCAATGCATCTTTTATCCATAAAAGTCCATGATCGTATTCACTTCCTCTAGCTTGAAACTTTGTTACAAAAAAATAATCTTATACTTGTTTAAATAATGTATTTGTTGATTGTAATAACTTGTAAAAATTTTCATTCTATGGTCATAATATCATGCACCAGTTATTAGATTTCCCTTAACAAGTTCATAAATATGTTTATCTTCATGTTGAATGTGTGTACTACTTATGTTATGAGAATCTTTTAATTCATGAAATATTTCTATTAAATTTACCCATTTGCTTTCAGCATTTGTGAAAGTGACAACAAATGTTAGGGGTCCAAGTTGACAAATCATTACAAAAACATTTTTTCTAAGGTGGTGCAAATAATCTAGAAAAGTACAAATACTTTTAATTTCCCTACATCCTAATTTTGAATTCAATATCTTATGTAAATTAGGTTTATCAATAACATTTTTCATAATAAGATGTTGGCCTCGTAATTGTGCCTTACAAACACAAACCCAAGATGATGATAGAACAAAATGAATCAAAACTTTGATGATTTTAAAAAATACATTTGCCATGTGATTTGCAAATTTTTTATTTACACTAATTAATTTTGCTTTTACAAATTTTTGGTAGGAAAGATTTTGATTATAATTCAAATGATTATGTTTTTCCAAAAACTAAAGTACTTACGTAATTTTATTGTTCACCCTTCACATTTCAAAATAACCCTAATGGTGGGAATTTTTTCACTAAGAACCACAAAAATAAACTTCCATGTGTGATCAAATATTTGTTCAATTTTTAAAAAAAATTGTATTAATGAATTTATTGGTGTATTTTCTATTACCTCTTCAAAATAATCCATGTATTATCCTTATTTATAGCATTATCAAATTTTGTAGGTTCATTTTTATTATTATCTTATTTGATTCAAATAAGTTTGCACAATTTTTTCTTATTGATAACTTTTGTTTCTTTGTAAATTGGGGTATTACAAAAATCATGCAATGCTTTTCATTACGACTTTAGGTCACACATAACTTGACAAATAAGTAGATTTATATTCCAATTTTCTTTCAATGCAAACCATAATTGTTGATTCACAAGTTACAATAAAATAGTTTGTATTTTGTTAACATTTGCTGGAACATTAACAATACCACTTTGAATGCCATATTGACCCCAACCATGTTTAATTGGTAGAGTTGTGCAAATGCCATTCGGGGTGCTACAAAACGTTCTTCTAATTGATTTTATGCAATAACAAAAGAAATTTTGCTTTCATTATAGATGTGTTTACACATTAAAATGACACTATTAATTTTGTTAGTATTCAATAATTGTTAGCAACTCTTGCAAATTAACACAATATCAAGTTATAATGTTTTATCAATAGGAATGATTGATTCCATTGGTGACATTGATTTGATCTTTCTTACCCCCATAATTTGCATTTTGTTCCATAATCTTCAAATGTGTTGTAATATTTGGTTGTCATTAAGATTTAAGTTATAATGTGAATGTTGGAAATTTTTAATTATGTTTTGAATAAATTGGTTTGTGTTGTCGGTTAACATGGATTGTAACGTTGCATTTGGACATTATATTTTTTCATTTGAATCTTTGTCTTTTGTTTACTAAATTTAACGCTTGAGATGTTTTGTTTTTGAAATTTTTGTTTTTGTTAATTTCCTTTATCTTTTTTGTTATTTTTCATTTAAATATTTTGTTGATGTTATAAATTTGGTTTTATCATGTTTTCATCATTTTGGAATTTGTTTATATTTATGTCTTCCTTTACATCATAATTTAGATTAACATTTTGATTATGAAGGTTTTGTTCTTTTGTTGTTAAAATAGAATTTTTGTTTTGAATTGTAATTGGGATAATGTATTTATATGCAATTTTTATTTTATTTTTTTTGGTCGTAAATATTTCAAATGTCATTGTACTTGAATTGGATTTAAATTTATATCTTTACATCATTCATAAAATAACTTTGTAATGTTTTTTATAATGAGGTTAGGAAAGTTTTTATCAAGTTCAAATAAATATTCATCTTTAGTGTCCAAGGTTTTGATTTTGGATGTTTGAAAATAATTAATTTTTTTTTTTTCAATCATGTCCAATGTTGATTTATTTGTCAAGGTGTTAAATTCAAGTTTGCATGTTCTTTTTGAAATGTAATTATTTGAGTTGTTGATAGTGGGTTTTCAAGTTTTATATTGGTCATAATTTAAGAGTTCAAATAATTTATTAATTTTATCCATAACTTAAGAGTCCAAATAACTTATTTATTTTGGAACATTTTTTTGTCTTTTGAATTTTTATCAAAAAAATGTTCAAGTTGTTTGAATGGTCTCTTTGTTTAAGATAATATGCAAAGATTTGATGAATTTTGGTTGTAACTTATTTGTTCTTTTTCTAAAGTTAAATCATAGAAGGATGGAACAAGTTTTCTTTTCAAATGGAATATTATTGTTAAAATTTGGTCCCTATTTTGTTTTTGAAATTTCACTTTGCAAATTGGATGAAATTATCATTTCAATAGGTTCAAAATGTTAATTCCCAAAAGCCAAATGCATTAAAAATGTTGGATTATATTCTTCTTCACATTCCATCATTATTCTAGCACTCATTTTGTAACATACATATATTGATCTTTGTAAGTATTGTGATATCCAAAAGACTGTTATCAAATCTCCCCAAAGGCCACAATTAGTTGTATTTCGCGACATTTTGTTGAAATATGTTTCTTTAGTTGAAACTTGGTTGTTCTGTAAGTCATGCAAATTTTTTGGATTCAATTCTAATTGTCTATAACACATGGCAAGTGGTGTTTGCATGAGCAAACAATTTCTAAAATAATTTATAGCATTAATTTATAATGAAAAAAAGGGGCTCCAAATTTTTTAACATATATGATATAAAATCAAATAAATAATCACTAGCTTTATACACATAATTAGAAATACTCTTAATTGATATGAATGTAAAACATCATCAATATTTGTACATGATTCCATGTTTATTATTTTAATATCAATTATCAAAATGTGAAAATTTGAATAATTTGATGATTAAAATTTATATATTTTGAATTTGGTATATGCATTGAGGTTTAAGGTTAATATCAAAAATCTAATAAAAAATTAACTATCATAATTATGACCAGAACATAAAATGTCAAAAGATTTGACTAACAAACATTTGGAAGATTGCATGGAATATGTGTTTTGTAAAAATGATTCAAAATCGTAAAATGATAGTTGAATAGATTATTTAACCATTGTAACATTAGTAGAAATCTTCAAATATATGACTGAATTTATAACTAATATTCCAATCATAAAGGACAAAAATGATTAATAACTTTAAAGCTATTATGAAAAAGTTGTTTACAACAATAGTCATTTAGTACATGATGTGGAAATTATCATCTATTAGTCATACAAGACATATGTGAAGTCATTAGTGATAGTTTAATCATTGTTTAATTGTTTTTTATCATTTATAAATTAGACCCAAAAACTTGGGGAACATTATTTTTGAAATTTATAATATTTATCATTATACATTTATTATATATGTAATATAACATAATATAAATATTTATTTCTATTTTTAAAATCTCTTTATTTTTCATTTTATCAATTATTGACACATGTCACCACCTAACCTAGGTAGTCATTTGTGAAGTTTGATTTTTGGACCTCAAGGATGGAGTTCAACTCCTTTACCACCAAGCCACCCCATTTGTTGTGTAAATAATCTAATGTTTATTCTATTTAAACCCAACTTCATTTAAACATTACACAAAACTTCAAATTTAATAATTCATATCTTATTCATAAATTTTCCAAATGAAAAAAATTGAAAATTTATTCACAAATTTCTTTCACTAATGTACACAACTATATAATTTATTTTTAAAAAATTTAAATTCAATTCAAAAGAAAATTATTTGAATTTTGTTATTGAATAACATTTCAATGACCATGATTTGGAAAAATTAAATTCAAACACATGATGTGTAAATGAAAAAACCTTTATGGCTAATGCATGAATAAATAAAATATATCTTTCATATTTGAAACCTTCATTTGGTTTAGGAATTTATATTTACAATTTTGTTTCCAATATATCATAATTTTATTAATAAATTTTAATTTAGGTGTATGAATCCATATAAATTATCCACATAAAATATTTATTAATGGATCAGAAGTCAATTATATATATAATGATTTAATATTAATCATATTAAATATAAGAAATATATTTAATTTAATATTAATTAATTAGTATAAAAATATTGACTATTTATCTGAAATTATAATTTTTATTCAATTTTTACACATATAATTATAATATAATTGTGTAATAATATTTTTTACACGTGTAAAATAATAATTTTATTTTTGTACATATATTATATAATTTTTAATTTTAATTTATGGTAAAAAAATAATGTAAAAATAAATTATATATTTCCCACATCTTAAATTTTTATTTTAAAAAAATTAAAGCAAAAACAATATTTATAATATATCATACTTTTACCATTAAAATTTATTTCAATGTTTAGTATTTAATTTAATCACCTTGAATATTTAAAATGGATTATATATCAAGTATATTTTTAAAAAATGTAATAAACATTTTTATAATACCTATATGTATAATGTTAATAAAAGTTAGTTCCTTACATGTTGTAATTTGTTATGTTCATTTGTACTCATATTAAATTACTAAGAATCATTTTTGAACCATTGTAAAACAATTATAAAACCACATTATTTTTGTAATGACACATCATTTTGTTTACATCATTTTTATAGTTATTCTTTAGTCATGTTTGAAAATGATTTTATCTTAATCACATTTTCAAGTGATATCTTGAATATATCCACATCATTTTGTCATCAATCATGGATGTTATATGGGTGAAAACCTATAATGAAAAATCGATGTCATCTTCCTATTACCACATCATCATCTTTTAATCAAATGCATCACTAATATATATGACTACAACTTTTTCCATATAGGATTTGAAATATTATGTTATGACTATAGTCAATTATGTAATCGTTTGGGACATCTAGTCATTGATTTCTTGGTTGCAAAGGACATAACTCCTTTTAATGTATGCCTTAACAATGATAAACTTTAAGTTCTAAAAGTTAAAAAATCCTTGAATCCAAAATTTTTAAAAATTTCAAAATCCTAACCCTAAAAACTCAAAAATTTAAAACCCCAAACTAGCAATCCATTTTCCATGAATCAACAAAAGAAAACAAAAGCATATGTATAAGGAAACAAAAAATTATCTATAAATTTTTAAAAAATATGTTGTATAATGGGATTACAATGTTTTTAAACTTGATATTACTTATTTTATTTTCAAAGAAATACCTATATAAACTAATAGGATATGAATTATCAATTACTATGTAAGCACAAACTTATAATGAAGATACAAAAAAAATGACCATTATGAGGTTGGTGTTATTCTAGTTCATGGGAATATAAATAATAATCCCAATGATAATATCTATAATTTGCATTGTTCTCAATAGATAAACTTGAGCGTTCACCAAATCTGCACTTTAAAAAATCCAAATGTTCATCAATTTTGTAGGAAGTTGTTCATTTGTAAAATTCAAATTTTTCCTCTTGAAGAATGTTGTATCCAATGACCTCTTCTATGGGATTCAAAGAAAAATAACCGTGTGCCTTGATGTTCTTGAACTTTCGGAAATAATTTGCATGACTATTCTTGTACTCATGTAGAATGAACAAAAGTATGCTTGTAATTGTTTCAATCCAAAGACCTTTCAAAAAAAAGTATGGGTAATATTGTTTGTTTTTATGATCATGCACTAGATGGAAATCTTTTGGGGCACTTCTCAAATTCCCTTGCAAGTGTTATAGTAATAATTTGGTGAATTTAATAACAATTTCAAATTTGTAAAATTACATTTTTTGCAAACCATTTCAAAAGGTGCTATACTTGGAAATGTTAGAGTTAGCATGCCCAAGATCTGCACAAACAATTTTGGAATGTATCAAATGTTTTTACAAACTTCCACACTAAAACAAAACTATAAACCCACACACCTTACAAAAAAAATTGCACATAAAAGAAAAGAAGGTTAAACAAACATTCAAAATTACCTCCAAGTTTAGTTCAGAAACTTGTTTCATTGGTCAAAGCTTTGTGGACTAGTTTGAGTTGTTCATGAGCTTTTGTGTTTGGAATTAAAGTGAGGATGATGGAATTTGAGGTTGATATTAATTTCACCTCATCTTTCATAGTAGATGAAACATTTTTTAGAAGAATTGTGGTTGGTACATTTGTTGCAAACATATCTACCAACTTGTAAGTAGAAGAAAATTCTTTTCAAAGGGAAAGAGTTTTGATATCTTCCGATCGTGTCCTGTTAACATCAGAAAGTTTATATTTTTGGTTCATTAAACCATGAACTTGCATGACCATGACAATAATATAAGCAACATCATGTTGAACTCTATGAGCTATAAATTTTATAATCGAATGGTGACACATAAACATGAGTTGAATAGGGAAAATAAAAATTTCCACAATTTCAGTACAGATGAATTGGCATTAATTACATGAGGAATATTCCCATGCTTGTATTTTGATTTTGTTAGAAATATTATTCGTTTCTAATTCTCAATATTGATGAATGTGTTAAATATTCATCAAAAGGATGAATAATATTCACATAATTGTAGTAGTGAGGTTAGGGTTTAGAAATGGAAACTATTTAGGGCTTGCTAGCGGCTAAGGTTAGGGTTAGGGTTTGGTGGCGGCTAGGGTTAGGTAGCGGCTAGGGTTAGGGCTTGGTGGTAGTTAGGTTAGGGTTAAGTGGCGGCTACTTTAGGTTTAAGAGATAGTATATAATGGAGTGGTTTTGAATAATATTTCATTATTTCCTTTCATGGTTTTTGAGTGCACATAGAACCTTCAAGCTTTGTTACTTGTTGCAAGTCATAGTTTTGTGATTGTAGCATTTGAAACATACAACCTTTGTAATCTTCTTGTTAGTTAATACAATTGTTCCATTTCATGAACCTTGAATCTTTCATTTTTTGCTTGTTTTCAAGTTGTTT
>Ga0116227_10001286_pt1 | contig 55447 bp, 61 predicted proteins | sample S1TSphgellanicum_FD_89693 | JGI IMG/M metagenome (GOLD analysis project Ga0116227, IMG submission 89693) | Host-associated microbial communities from peat moss isolated from Minnesota, USA - S1T2_Fb - Sphagnum magellanicum MG | ecosystem: Host-associated > Plants > Peat moss > Unclassified... | reverse complement strand
TAGTTCATGACCTTAAAAAGCATTGTAATTTAAGGTGAGATAAAAATTTGACCTTAAATTTTCGATTTAAAATGACATCCACCTTAAAAAGTACTACAATTTAAGGCGAAGTAAAAGTCTGACGGCCTATCTGACAAAATCAAAGTCCTGGTTGGCCTTAACCTCGTGGCGGATAAATAGCCTATAATTAACTGGCTTGTAATTCCAGAAAACCTATAAGTTGGTCCTCCAGCAAACCGGTATTATAATCTGAATCAGCAGCATGGTTAGTAACAGTAAGTTCGTTATCGGTTACAGTAATGGTTAGGGCTGGACCTTCGATCACTTCAGGAAAAAGTACATTGATTACATCATATACGTGTGCGTATTCAATAGCCAGGTTGGAACCCAGTTTCTCGTTTATATAATCCGCGAATTCTGTCTTTAACAGGTCAAACAGCTTTTCAGCGCTAAGTGGTTTAACATTATTGATAGTTGCCATAGGCATACACAAGCGTTGGCATGCGATTAAGTTTCATATGTAATAAAATATAGTTGGCTGACAGGAAACATACTAATCTTGATTTCTTTCAATTTTTACGGTCATTAATTTATTATTTAGCCGTAATGTACTTTGCGGTAATCAACAAAAGTAAGGTGCGGTCTGCTTTGGCCTCGTCATAATTTTCTTTGACCAACTGTTTGATCTGTTTGCTTTTAAGCTTTACAGCAGCCATCTGTAGAACCTGAAAAGAAGATGCTTCCATACTTTCGATATTTTGCATATAAAATGCTATCGAAAGATCACGAAGTTCAGGTTCTGCGCTATGCAGCGTGATATCAGCAAATGCATCATCGACCAGTCCCGCTAATCCACTGAAGTTGCCTTCTGAACGCTCTGCGTCAAGAATATTGTAAATGATTTCCATTCTCGCCATCTGCTTTTCCACATCATCCATCGTTTCCAATATCGCATTCCGAAGGTCTGAAAAATGAGTTTCATTAGCTATTTTGGGTAAATGACTAACCAGATGAGCCTTCGCTGCGTAAATTTTATCTAAATGTCTAACGAAAAATGTTTTTAACTTTTTGGGGCCGAAACTGATTTTCTTAACTTCTTTCGGGTTCTTGGGATTTTCTTCCATTGGATCAACATAAATTTCTAATATATGAAAGTAGCAGGTTTTTTAGATAACATGAAAAATAACCTGATAAGTGTGAACTAGACCAGAAACTTTTGGACTTGCATCAATAACTGATAGATGTCAAAAGGTTTGCTGATATAATGATCCGCTCCGCATTGATTGGCAAGTACTTCCAGATCGGTTTCAGCAGATACCAATATGACCGGCATTTTTTCCTCTTTATATCTTTCTTTTATTTCCGCGCATATTTCATCACCTCTTTTAGCTGATCCTTCAATACGTACATCCAATAAAATCAAATCAGGATGGATCACTTGAATGTGTTCAGCGGCTTCACCGGTATTGGATAATATCACATCATATCCTTTTTCCTGAAAAACGATATGCAGGATTTCCAAAATATCCTCATCATCGTCAATTACGAGTATTCTTTTAGACATAACGTTTTTCCATGTGCATAGCAAAGCCTGTTCCGCTAATTGCCATTTAGGTAAATAAATTAATTTTAACGGTAAATATCCGTTAAAATGGTCCGAGCAGTAAGAACTTTAATAGTTAATTGAGAAAATTTGTCAAATAAAAATTGCCGATGTGCCTCTTTAAGTAAACACCCGTTTTTGCACTTCTACATGCAATTATAAAAGACACCCTGATTTTTCAGGATGTCTTTTATAATTTGAAAAGCTATTTGACGGCTTCGTCAGCTACAGCCTCACTTGTTTTTTTAGAAAGTTTGGCCTTTTTTTGGATGATGTCGGTTGCGGCATCCTTAGCGATTTCTTTAATTTTCTTCTTGAGGCTTTTCCGGGTTTCGTTGCCGCTTTCGGACAGGAAAAGATAGGCTAAAGCGCCTGCAGCAACACTGGCGATTGCGATTCCGGCGATGAGTACGGTGTGGTCACTTTTTTTAAATGGATTTTTCATAGTTCAAATAATATAAAAGTTTGTTTCGCAATATTGTCCCGTTAAGTCAGAACTTCGGCTACTAAACCGCAAAAAAAATATTTTGTTTTTTGCATTTTTTAAATAGCCCCAATTTAATTTCTGTTAAATATTTTTACCAAAAAGAAAATATACCATTATTTATGCCTACCTTGTCGACTTATTAATAATCAATATAATGCAACAAGGAACAGTAAAATTTTTTAATGAAACAAAAGGATTCGGATTTATCACACCAAACAATGGTGGAAGCGAGATTTTTGTTCATTCTACAGGCTTAATCGACAACATTCGTGAGAATAGCGTGGTTAGCTTTGATGTAGAAGAAGGCCGTAAAGGCCCTAACGCAGTAAATGTAAAAGTAGCTTAATACACTATATATTTAAAATTATTGTGAAAAGCACCTTCCCTTAAACGGAAGGTGTTTTTTTTTAAATTTAAATTCCGATCTGCACTTTTATATTCACCCTCGCAGAGAGGACTAATCATGAAAATGGAAAAAGAACTTAAAAACGAAGAACTTAAAATAGAATTAAGAACGCTTACCAAAGACGATTACTTAGGCTTAAAGGCCTCTATGATTGAAGCGTACGCCGAATGGGAAGGCGCTTCCTATTGGGGAGAACCACATATTGCCGAACTTGTTAAAATATTTCCAGAAGGCCAGATCTGCATATTAGTCAACGGATCGATTGCTGGCTGTGCGCTCTCGCTGATCGTGGATTATGACAAATTTGGTGACAACCATACTTATGCACAAATTACTGGCAATTATACATTTTCAACACATGATAAAGACGGAGATGTATTGTACGGCATTGACTTTTTTGTTCATCCCGACCACCGGGGGATGCGTATCGGAAGAAGATTATATGATGCACGTAAAGAAATATGCGAAAGGCATAACCTGCGGGCGATAATCGCCGGAGGACGTATCCCCAAATATAAGGATTACGCTGATAAGCTCACGCCTAAAGCATACCTGGAGAAAGTGAAAGGTAAAGAAATCCACGATCCAACTTTATCTTTTCAGTTGGCTAACGATTTCCACGTAAGGAAAATCTTAAAAGGCTATTTACCCGGAGATACGCAATCGCTTGAATACGCATCATTACTGGAGTGGAATAATATTTACTACAACGAGGAAGCGGCACATATCAACTCCAAAAAATCCATTATCCGGTTAGGATTAGTGCAATGGCAAATGCGCCCATTTGAGAATATTGAATCGCTGTGCGAGCAGATAGAATTTTTTGTGGATGTTATAAGCGACTACCAAAGTGATTTCGTACTGTTCCCGGAATTGTTCAATGCGCCGTTAATGACGGCCTACAACCATTTAAGCGGGGCTGATGCGATGCGTGAAATAGCCAATTTCACTATTCCTTTGCGCGACAAATTTTTGGAGTACGCCATTAGTTATAACATTAATATCATAACGGGCAGTATGCCCTACATGGACAACGGGGTGTTGCAAAATGTAGGATATCTTTGCCGCAGAGACGGTTCTTATGAAATGTACCGTAAAATTCACTTAACGCCGGCGGAACAAAGTGCCTGGGGAATGGTAGGCGGAGATCAAATTACTACCTATGATACAGATTGTGGTAAGATCGGGATATTGATCTGTTACGACGTGGAATTCCCTGAACTACCTCGCCTGTTAGCAGAACAGGGTATGCAAATTCTTTTTGTTCCTTTTATGACCGACACTCAAAATGGCTATACAAGGGTTAGAAGCTGCGCACAGGCCAGGGCTATCGAAAACGAATGTTATGTTGCTATAGCGGGCAGTGTGGGGAATTTACCTAAAGTTCATAACATGGATATACAATATGCGCAGTCAGCCGTTTTTACGCCTTCGGATTTTTCTTTCCCAAGTAATGGTATCAAAGCGGAAGCCACACCTAATACCGAAACAACCTTGATAGCCGATGTGGACGTAGATTTGTTAAAAGAACTTCATAATTTCGGTGCAGTCAGGAACCTGAAAGACAGAAGATTAGATATTTATAAAATAATTAATAAGAGCAAGAAATAATTTTAAGGCTCGTTTATATGTTTAACTACATAGTAATATGTTAATGATCTATTATGGATAAAATTCATGTATTATTTAAATAAAGTATTTTTGCAATACAATTGCATTTAAGGATTGATAATGAATAAAGACAGTGCGTGAACGAGTTTCCTGAAGAGAACTATAATTCAGATCTCCCCGAGCCGTTTCAGGCTATAGATATAGCCAAGGTCGCCCTTGATTCTGCGAATGTCGGTATCTGGATCATGGACCCTGCATCTGGAAAATTCCTTCCCTCGGAACGTACCAGGGAACTTTTCGGCTTTTTGCCTGGCGAAGAAATGTCTTTTGAGGATGCGATGTTAAAAGTCGTGGATAAACACAGGAAAAGTGTAACGGAAGCGATTGAAAATGCTTTTAAGAAACACAGTTCCCTTTATATTGAGTACCCCATAATTGGTCTTGACGAACATAAACAAAGATGGTTGAGCGCAACCGGGGGCTTCAGTAGCACAGCCGCAAATAGCAGCTATTTCTCGGGGATCATTATGGACATTACGGAGCAGAAGCAAAGTGATCTCAGACGGAGCAAATTCATTGGCATGGTTAGTCATGAGCTGAAAACGCCGCTTACCGCTTTGAAGGCTTATGTGCAGATCTGAATAACTGGGCCAAGAAACAGAAAGATAATTTCACCATAGGGGCATTGTCAAAAGTGGATAAGCAGGTCAAAAAAATGCTTAATATGATCAACAGCTTGCTTAACCTGTCCCGTGCCGAGGCCGGTAAGATACACCTGAAAAAAGAAGAATTCAGGCTTGATGTATTGATCAATGAAGTAGTTGAGGAAACCTTATTTATCACATCTGCTCATCATATTGTAATCAATTCCTGCACGGCAGTAAATGTTAATGCTGACCGGGAAAAAATAGAACAGGTTGTGGTAAATCTGCTCAGCAACGCTGCGAAATATTCGGAGAAAACCGCGCAGATTGAAATAGCTTGCGTGTTGCAACATAACCATATTGAAGTAAGTGTCAGAGATCAGGGATTAGGTATAGCGCAAGCGGATATCCAAAAACTTTTTTTGCCGCATTATAGGGTGGAAAGCAAGGAAACAGAAAAAATTGCCGGTTTCGGTATAGGGCTATATTTGTGCGCCGAGATCATCAACAGGCATCATGGTAAGATATGGGTAGAAAGCGAACTCGGAAAAGGCAGCACTTTTAAATTTACACTTCCTTTAAATTGAGTTTTTGGGAAGCATGTTGATGCTCTGTGTATAGTAAGCACTTTTTAAAACATCCATAAATTAATAGCACCACCTAAAAGTATTTGAGATATCCTGAACAATTGGCTTTTTGAAAAATGGTTTGATAGCTAATTTTTATTTGGTTGCGAAGATGGAATTGGACCAAGACTTGTAAGCGTTTCCTAAATATTAAAAAGCGATGGAAACTAACTTTCAAATTTCACTTCACATGAAAACGCCGGCCGGATTTGAAACTTACGGCAACTTTGATCTTGGGTCTGACCGCGAACAGGCAATGGCGATAGTAGAGCAGTTTAAAGGCACGGATGATCTATCGGAAAATTCTATTTTATACATGGATTTCACTGAAGTACAGAAAGGTGTTCCACTGCCTGTAAAAATATTGCATTGCACGCTGGATGACCTCACTTATAACATCCGTATCATTACAAGGGACATATTCAAAAACTTAAGTCTCTGAAAAAATGACATCAGGGCTGAAATATTTTCAGCCCCAAACTGAAATTTTTACAGTTATAACGTATTGGTATTCAACTTGTAATAACATGTTTAGTTACATATTAATTTATAACATAAAAAAAGTAAGCCATGACACTGGTTAAATTTAACAACAACAAAGGAGCGAACGCATTATTGCCAGGCTTTAATGACGTTTTTGAATCAATCTTTAATGACACATTTTTTAATGACCGCATGGTAACCCGCGTACCTGCCGTTAACATCAGCGAAACTGCAGATCATTTCCACGTAGATCTTGCTGCGCCTGGTTTGAAAAAACAGGACTTTAAGATCAGTTTGGACAGGAATGTGTTAAATATCACTGTTGAAAACCAAACTGAAAATAGTGAAGAAAACAAACGTTACGCTAAACGTGAGTTCAGCTATTCCTCATTTGTCCGTTCGTTTACTTTGCCAGAACAAGCCGACCATAACCGCATCGAAGCGGCTTATGAAGATGGTATCCTGAAAGTGGATATTGCAAAAAAAGAAGAAGCTAAAATGGCGAGCCGCCAGATAGAACTAAAGTAAATTTTTAGAAATTAGATTTAAAGAAAGGGCTGAATCATCAGCCCTTTCTAATTTTCTGTTAACCTCAGCATAGTTAAATTCTACCTCAAAACATAAATACAAAACAATCTTTCGGTTTTTTGCTTGTATAGATGAGCAATCATCCTCTTTTCTTTGATCACCTATCATTAATGGAATCCGGGTTAAATCTCCTGCCCATAGGATTCGTAAGTTAAATTTTCAATAAAATCTTACCCTGCCTTGAGCAGTAGTTTTTTGTGCAATTTTTTTTGTAATTAATTTTTTTTTCAAACGCAGGCTTTTTATCATTGCGCCTCGATTTGAAATACATAAGGATTGACGTTAAGCTATAGCATAATTATAATTTAATTTTTAAACACCATGCCATTTTTAGATCACGTATTGCAGCGCCCGGCTTATGGATGGCAAGATGCCAACGGTAACCTGGTTAAGCCAACGAAAGGACAAATATTTAAGGAGTTTTTTAGCAGGCTGAATGTTTTTAAAGACCGAAAAAATTGGTTACCATTCTTTAGCTGGTTCAAGGTAATTTGCCTCGTTCCTTTTTTTCTGCTTTTCCTTACCAGTTATTTACATTGGTGGACATTGTTAGCAGCCTTTGTTTATAGTATGATTATTATGGGAACGCACGGCACCATCTGGCATCACCGCTATTGTACCCATGGCGCTTACAAGTTCCGTAATCCTTTCTGGCGTTTCTTTACCCAAAATTTGACTTTAAATGTCATCCCGGAGGAAATCTACGTGATTTCCCATCATGTGCATCATGCCAAATCAGATCAACCAGGCGATCCTTATAATGCGCAAGCCGGGTTTTTATACTGCTTCCTGGCGGATGTCAACCATCAGCCAATTGCAAAAGATCTGAGTGAAACTGATTACAATCGCGTGAAACTCCTGATGCAACATACCGGTGTAACGGGTAATACGTATGCCCAATATTTAAAATGGGGGTCTTACGTAAATCCAGCATCCGCGATCACATCGTGGCTCTTGAACTGGTCGTTCTGGTATCTTGTATTTTATCTGATCGGTGGCCACGCATTGGCCTGTAGCCTTTTTGGTGCGGCAGGATTTTGGGCAGTGGGTGTGCGGACATTTAATTACGAAGGCCATGCCAAAGGCAAAGATAAGCAGCGGGAAGGCACCGACTTTAGTGAAAACGATAAATCCATTAACCAGCTGTGGCCTGGTATCGTCGCCGGTGAATGGCATAATAACCACCATTTGTATCCCAAAAGTGCACGTAGCGGTTTTAAATCCCACCAGGTTGACCTTGCCTGGTACTACATTAAATTTATGCACAAACTTGGGGCGGTAAGTAGCTATAAGGATTATAAGCAACGGTTTTATGAACAGTATCACGAACCATACATGAAAATGAAAGCCGGATCTCTTGGTGATCCAGATAAATCGGAAGATGTAATTATCGAAACAAACTCAGTGTTATAAATATCGTATTTGACTTCAAATTGTGATTGAAATTCAAAAAAATTAACGAAAAGTTGTTTATCTTTATATCTTAAGATTTGCAATTAATCTGTATCAAAAAAAAGCGGTGAGTAATTCGGTGAGTACAGAATTTAAACCACTATAAAATATTGAAAGTCAGCGATTTGGGGATCAAGTTCGATTCTCGTCGGGACCACTTTAAAACCCATCTTGGGGAACAGCCTGGGATAAATTATTCGAAAGCCTTTAGATGGAAATCTGAAGGCTTTTAATTTGTTAAACCGTTGGAGATTAAGAACTAGACTGTCACAAAGTATCAACTTGGAACACCGTGAGGATTATTATACTGTTGTTCAATAAGTTGAAATTCCTGATCAGAAAGAACCATTTTAAAAATATCTGTTTTTGGAAAGTTTTTCTTACATAGTTTCAAAATTTTGGCTTCATCTCCTTCAGATATTTGGCTGCCTAAATATATTTTCGAGATTAAATCAGATGGAATAGAAAACAGGTTTTCTTCCCGTTTCGGAAAGACCAGTCTAATTTCTCTTTCATATTCCCAATCTATCGACTTCGTTTTCATCCACATCATTAATGGCAAGTCATCATTAGACGATTCAAACAAATAATTGGTGCGCTCGTAATCATAAATTACCCTAAGGAATATTCCGCCCGAATCATTACTAACTTTAGATAATGTTCCTAAATAAAGAATCATTTTTTTTGTGTCGAACTCAAAGCAAATACCGGTATGGTCTTTGGCATAATGCGACCACATCAACAAGTTATTCTTTCTTTCACTAAAGCAACTGATTTTAACTTTCGGTAATACATAAGTGTTAATCGTCCTAACTTGAGTCTTACCTAAATTATTCACAAAGTTTAGATAGTCAGATGAGGTAGTAAACCCCTTACTATTTAAAGCAGCCTTATATTTACTTTTATTTAAGGTGTTATATATGAATTGATCACTTATCTTAATCAACAATGGATGGCAGTCAAAGGGGGCGTTAAATTTTAAAGGAGAATTGAAATGTATCTTATTGTTTCGAGTAATAGAATTCCACTTTCTGCAGAGGTATATTTATATAAATAATCAAGTTTGACGACGTGTAATAAGTCATCCAATCTAATCTTATCCGACTGGTTCATAGAATTTCTTACTTTGTTATCTGTTATCTTATAGCAAAGTAGATATTTTTACTTATATTATAATTCTGATTTCGCTCCTATTATGAGAAACTAAGTTAATTGCGTTTTTTTAATATTAGTGATGGCAAAGCAAACAGCGTAAATTTACTTTCTCAAAATGCGCACCGCTATGGAAAAATTCGATGTTGTTCCGAATTACTACAAATACTTTTTACAAGTTAATGGCAAAGCTTTAAATAACAAACAAAATAAACATTTCTTTAATTGTGTAAATAAGATTCATCGGGAAAATTACAAGTTTATTTATCGGGGGCAAAAAAGGGAGTTTCTTCAAAGAGTATATAATGATATAAATTTTGCCGCTGAATTTCGATATTCACTCTTTCTTATAGGCGAAAAGGCTGGAATGTTCGGACAGTCGGCGTTACCAAGTATAAATGAGATTGATATTGCTGAAGCTGGAAATAATGAATTTCACCTTATTTTCCGGATGCTTTGCAATCTTTTAAGAAGACAATTTCCATTTGGTGCCACGAGGACAGCTTTGACTGGATTTAAAAAAAGAGAAGCAGATATAACAGCATTCTTTAGTGATAATAACAACTTACAACGATTTGTTTACATATTAAGCAATCTTCCCAGAGAAAGACGAATAATCGTACGAGATTATTATCTTGCTCTCTTACACCATATAAGTAAAAGCGAATATTATTCTTCCTCATTTTTACTCAGCACCACAACAAATTTTCTTCAGTCGCAGAAATTTGCGTGGAAAGGGGAAACAGAAGGTAGTAACAACCCTGTAGTTCTTTTCGGCTGGATCCCCAAGAACTACGAGGGGATTTTAAATGTGCCTGATACAAAAATTCTTGCACGGAAAATTGATATGAATGCTCTTGGATTGCCCATCTATGAGAGAACGTTTTTTTATACTCAAGAAGAAGTTACTTTAAAAGGAGGCTTATTACCACATTATCTTTTAGGCTATTTACATAATTATCAAGCACGTGAAATATTTGAAATTAATCCTACATTGTTTCAAGTGAATGATTTTTGGAACGGAATAGAATTGCCCATTGATCAGTCTACATTTAATGAGCGTATACAACACACTGTGTTTGGACGTTATTTTACTATGGATGCCGAAAATGGGCAATATCGACAGTATTTTAGATAGCCCCAATTTACAATCCTCCTGCGCACTACAAATCAGCTATAAAAGAATTTGATTTTTTTAGTCTAAGGATTACAGATAAGTAACAAGCCTTCAATCGGAAAATAGAGGCTTGTTCAGGGGGTTTAATAATGACCTTGTAAAGATAGGATATCAAGAATTACGATTTCATTCCTTTCATTTATCTCGTAAACTAACCGATGTTCGTGATTAATTCTTCGTTACCATGCTCCGGATAAATTATATTTTAATGGCTCAGGTTTTCCTATTCCTTCGAACGGATTTTCTTGTATGGCTTCTATCAGATTTGTGATCTTTTTTGAATGGACTTGTTACCTGACCTTTTCCAATATTCTAAATCTTCAAGGGCTTTTGGGCTGAAAATTACTTCCACAGGTCTTTTGTATCAATCTTTACACCTTTCCCATTTTTAATATCTTCTTTTCCTTGAAGTATTTTTTCCACAAACTCAGGATTATATCGACTTTTTTCGGATACAAAATCAATTTTAAGCGCTTTAATTACAGCTTTCAAAGCCGTTAATTGCTCTTTAGTTTTTGGATGTACAATTAATGTTTCCATAATTCAAAAATACATATTAATTGAATTGATAAAAAGCATGTTGGCAATAGTTTGATGGATTCTCTAAAGAATCATAAAAATTATAATTGTGCAATTAAAGGCTTTACTTTTTTTACATACAAATTTTTATAAACCGGTTTAGCATTATTCAAAACAAAATCCGAACTTGCGCTTAAACCAATTTTTGATGAAAACTCTTTCAGTCGCCTGTCTCAAAACATTCTTCATATCTGCAATATTTGTTTGCTTTACTTCCAAATCAAGGGCGCAGGTAAAACCCATTTCTCCCGCAGCGTCATTAGGTGCATTACAAACAGGCTTTGTAACCGTGCCCGATTCTATTCAAACCAGTGTTTACTGGTATTGGATCTCGGGTAATATCTCCAAAGAAGGCGTTGTTAAAGATCTGGAAGCTATGAAAAAAGTGGGGATCAACCGGGCCTTTATAGGCAACATCGGATTGGATAATGTGCCGGATGGAAAGGTTAAAATGTTTTCGGATGAATGGTGGGATATTTTGCATACCACACTTAAAACGGCAACCCGTTTAAATATACAGATAGGCATATTTAATAGTCCCGGCTGGAGCCAGTCGGGTGGGCCGTGGATCAAGCCTGAACAGGCTATGCGTTACCTAACTTCATCGCAGGTTATGGTAAAGGGGCCTGTGCTATATAACAATAGGCTCAACAAACCCCAAACAAATTTTCAGGATGTAAAGGTTTTAGCCTACCCTGTAAATAACGACTATGATAACGATATCAGCGCATTAAAGCCTGCAATATCTTCTGTGCCGGCTCTCGATTCACTTGATAATTTAATGGATCATAATGAGGCTACTGCCATCCATTTTAATAAACCAGTTATACTGGATATAAACACGGCATTGCCCTATACCGTACGTAGTGTGGTTATTAATACAACCCGCCAGCAAGTGCGTATGGAAGGCGATATACAGGCAAAGATCAACGATCAATATGTCACCATTAAACATTTTCTTATCGATCGTACAAACCAGGAATTAAATGTAGGTTTTACGCCGTATGGTCCGGCTGCAGTATCCATCCCGGCTACTACTTCAACCGGTTTTCGGGTGACTATTACGGGTGTTTCATCTAATTCGGGGATTGCTGAGTTAAAATTATCGGCTACGCCAATGGTTGAAAATTACCTCGAAAAAACGCTGGCAAAAATGTGGCCAACGCCTCATCCTTTTTGGGAGGCCTATCAGTGGCGTCAACAGCCTGATGAGGCATCTAAAAATATCATCGACCCCAAAAAAGTGATCGATATTTCAAAATTCATGGCTGCCGATGGTACGCTTAAATGGAATGTCCCTGCGGGAAATTGGATCATTGAGCGAATCGGCATGACACCTACTAAAGTTACCAACGCGCCGGCTTCGCCTGAAGGACGTGGTTTAGAGGTAGATAAAATGAGCAAAGCGCATATTGCGGAACATTTTAATGCCTTTTTAGGTGAAATTATAAAACGGATCCCTCCCGAAGATCGCAAGACCTGGAAAGTTACCGTTGAAGACAGCTATGAAACCGGTAGCCAAAACTGGACCGACGATCTGATAGCTGAGTTTAAGGGAAAATACAATTACGATCCTACGCCATATATCCCTGTTTTGCAGGGTAAAGTAGTAGGCAGTGAAGATATTTCTGACCGTTTTCTTTGGGACTTAAGGCGGTTGATTGCCGACGATGTATCATTTAAATACGTTGGCGGTTTAAGGGATATCAGCCACAAGAACGGGCTTACAACCTGGCTCGAGAACTATGGGCACTGGGGTTATCCCGGCGAATTTCTGCAATATGGCGGACAGTCGGACGAAGTAGGTGGCGAGTTTTGGAGCGAGGGTGATTTGGGTGACATTGAGAACCGCGCAGCTTCTTCATCAGCGCATATTTATGGCAAGACCAAAGTGTCAGCCGAATCATTTACTGCCGCGGGATTTCCGTTTTACCGTTACCCGGCTATGTTCAAAAAACGTGGCGACCGCTTTTTTACCGAAGGAATAAATAACACCCTGCTGCACGTTTATGTTTCGCAGCCGGGGGATACAGCGCCCGGTGTAACAGCCTGGTTTGGTGTTGAATTTAACCGCTTAAATACCTGGTTCTTTGATATGGATATATTCCTGAAATATATAAAAAGGTGTAACATGCTATTGCAGCAAGGGCAGTATGTAGCCGATGTGGCTTACTTTATTGGTGAAGATGCCCCAAAAATGACAGGCATTACCGATCCGCCTTTGCCACAGGGCTACTCGTTCGATTACATTAATGGCGACATTATTAAACAAAGGCTCACCGTTGAAAACGGCAAACTTGTATTGCCCAACGGCATCAGGTACAGCATACTGATATTACCGAAACTGCAAACTATCCGCCCGGAACTCTTATCAAAAATAAAAGAGCTGGTACAGCAGGGCGCGGTAATTTTAGGGCCGAAACCCGACAGGTCGCCGAGTTTAGCTGATTATCCCAATGCTGATAAACAGGTGCAAACAATGGCCGCCGAACTTTGGGGCAATATCGACGGCGTAACCACAAAAGTTAACCATTATGGCAAGGGATTGGTACTTAGCGGTATGGATATGCAGCAGGCGTTGGATCTGATCAAAGTAATACCCGACCTGAAAATAACGCAAAGCGATTCCATCCTTTTTATACACCGGCAATTGGCGGATGGGTCTATCTACTTTGTTTCGAACCAAAGGACCAGCACGGTTAATATCTCAACGGCATTTCGCATAACAGGTAAAAGCCCTGAATTATGGAACGCGATTGATGGCAGTACGCGCCCGCTGCCTTCATACACTCAAACCGCAAGCACTACATCGGTACCAATACAACTTGCCCCTTATGAAAGCGCGTTTATTATTTTCAGGAAAAATGGAGCAGGCGGCGATACCACCAAATCAAATTTCCCGTCGGCTACAAAAACGATCACCATTACGCAACCCTGGATAGTGAATTTTGATAAAACCATGCGTGGCCCGGCAAACCCGGTTGTATTTAATTCATTAACAGATTGGACATTGAACACAAACGACAGTATAAAATATTACTCGGGCACGGCGTACTATCACAACACCTTTAAAATAGGTAAACTAACGAAAGACGCTACTTATATTATCGACCTTGGCCTTGCCCGGGCCATTGCCAAAGTAAGTGTTAACGGTGTTGAAATGGGTGGCGCATGGACACCGCCTTACCGTGTAGATATTACCAAAGCACTAAAACCCGGCGTAAACAAACTGGAAATAAAAGTAGTGAACACCTGGCAAAACAGGCTGATAGGTGATGCCAAACTGCCCGCCGACCAAAGGAAAGCTGTTGCTGAATTTGGGCCTGGCGCTAACACTGGGTTGGAATCATCGGGGTTGTTAGGGCCTGTGAAGGTTGATGTGGTTCAGTATTAGTGAGTTTAACGTAGCGCAATAGGAATGTTTGTAGCCCGTTGTAAATTTGTAACACTCCGTAGTATATTTATGATAGAATACTAATTTGTTTATATGGCTATACAAATCTGTCCTAAATGTCGAAATGAAAGCTTTTTATGGTCTATGTATGATGATCTCGATATAATAACACAATGGTATTGTCATAAATGTAACTATATGGCTTTTGAAGATGAAAGAGACGAAAGAGTATGTTCAGTGTGCGAAAATAAAACAGAATCGTTTTTAAAAGATGAAAATTTAGGGTATTGGTGGTGCTTCACTTGTAAGGTAAAACGACCATCTTAAGTTTCAACCCTCATGCTAACGCACGCGTGTTGCGTGCGTTCAAACAGGAACCATATATTGACAAACCATCAAAACCAATCGCTTTTTTATTTCCAACATTGTAACGAAACCACACAAACCGGTGTCTTATACAATATGAAACTGATCCGTATACCTTATCTAACTTTACTTGCGCTATTCTTGTTTAACTTTGCCAATGCACAAACCGGAAAAATTTCGGGACTAGTATTAGATAATGCTAAGAAGCCATTAGATGGCGCTACCGTAATTTTACTGGTAGCGAAGGATTCATCAGTAGTTACTACCCAGCTTGCCAATCCGGATGGCAGTTTTGCCTTTAAAAATCTTAAGGACAATACTTACCTGTTAAAAGCCACCTATATAGGCTATAAAGATTACCGCAGCACTAATGTGGTTGTTGGTCAGCAGAAAGCGGTTGTTCTGCCTCCGTTCGCTTTATCCCCGATAGGGAAAACACTAAACGAAGTAGCCGTAACCGCGCAAAAATCATACGTACAGCAAAAGATCGACCGCACGGTAGTTAACGTTGGCGCGCTTATCTCTAATACCGGGGCAAACGCTTTGGAAGTGCTGGAGAAATCGCCGGGCGTACAGGTGGATGCCGATGGTAATATCACCTTTAAAGGGAAGACCGGCGTATTGGTAATGATAGATGACAAGCCCACTTATCTTTCAGCCACCGACCTGGCTACTTACCTGAAATCTTTACCGGCATCATCGCTGGATCAGATTGAGTTGATGGACAACCCGCCTGCCAAGTATGATGCTGCCGGAAACGCAGGGGTGATCAATATAAAAACAAAGAAAAACTCCATCAAGGGGTTTAATGCCGTGGTATCTGCCGATTACGCGCAGGGTTTTTATAGCCGTACCAACGAAAGTATTAACCTGAATTACCGGGTAGATAAGGTAAACCTGTTTGCAAATATTGCTTACAATGGCGATCAGAATTTCCGCAAGCTGGAAATAGACCGGAATTATTTCGACGCGAGCGGGGATCAAACCTCCTCATTAAAAGATATCTCTTACTTCAGGCCCACGAGCCACAATACCAATATTAAGGCGGGTATGGACTTCTACGCTTCGCCGAAAACGACCTGGGGCGTAGTATTTACCGGCACCCTATCCAACGATCATGACAATAGCCCCGTCTACAGCCTGCTCTACGGCAAAAATGGCGAACTGGATTCAACCATCAATACCCAAAATACCTCGCACAATAAGTTTGATAGCAAGGGTATAAACCTTAACTATACCCATAAATATGATAGTACGGGCAGGCAGTTAACCTTCGACCTGGATTATATCCGCGATATATCAAACAGTAACCAACTGTTTGTGAACAATACCTTTTTACCCGACGGAACCTTAACCAACTCGCAAACATTAAGTGATAATCTGCCATCCACCATTAATATTTATTCGGCCAAAGCCGATTATTCTCATCCCCTTAAAGGCAAAGCTAAATTTGAAGCCGGTGTTAAAAGCAGCTATGTAAATACTGATAATGCCGCCAATTATTACAACGTGGTTGATGGCGTAAGTTCCATTGATTATAACAATACCAACCGATTTTTATACAAGGAGAATATAAACGCTGCCTATATTAATTTTAATAAGGATTTTGGTCGCTTCTCGTTACAAACGGGCTTACGGGCAGAGAACACCAACGGCAACGGGCACCAGTTAGGAAATGCCGAAAAAGGTGATTCATCATTTGTGAACCATTATATCAACCTGTTCCCTACGGCTTATTTCTCCTATAACCTGGATACGGCTAAACACCATGTACTGGTGCTGTCCTACGGCAGGCGCATAGGCAGGCCTAATTATGGCAGTTTAAACCCTTTTACTTTTTTTGTGGATGAGTTCACCTATTTCTCGGGTAACCCTTTCCTGAAATCGCAGTTTACAGATAACTATAAACTGGCCTATAGTTTTAAGAGCCTGTTTACCGTTGCGGTAGCATACGACTACACCACGAACGTACAGGGCGAAACCATCCATAACGAGGGCGACGTATTTATCAGCACCACCGGCAACATAGGGCAATTAAAGACGCTGGATTTCTCGGTTAATACCAACCTGCAGCCTGCCAAATGGTGGACCATTAACCTGTATGCCGAATTGTACAACAACACTTACCAGGGTGCATTTTACACGGGCTACCTTAACCAATCAAAAAACACGTTTGATTTTAACGGCAGCAACCAGTTTACCATATCAAAAACATGGAGTGCCGAAATAAGCGGCTTTTATGATAGCGGCGGAGCTTACGGCCAATTTATTACGCTGCCAAAAGGTATGCTGAACGCGGCGATCCAAAAAAAGATTTTGAACAATAAAGGCTCTATCAAACTAAATATGCGCGATATATTGCATTCGTTTAGTCCGAGCGGCACTATCACCAATATCTCTACTGCGACCGCCACTTTCCACAATTTTGTGGATACGCAGGTAGCAACCCTGGCATTTACCTACAGCTTCGGTAAAACAACCAACAATCCGCCAAAACGTGATACAGGTGGTGCCGATAGCGAACAGGGCAGAGCGCATTAATAATAATATAACATACGGTTTTTAGTATTTTAGGTTGAGTTTTATAGATTTCAACCTAAATTTTTTCCTTTAATTCTTAATATCTTTAAGTTAATAATAATTTATTGAGTTTTATAGAGGTTGGCATCATCACAGTAGAATATGAATAAAGTAAATAATAAAAGAACTTTTTTTGAACTCTTTGAAACGGTGCGACCAGTATTAAAAGTTCTATTTAATGTGAATTCAACTAAAGAACCAACAGAGGTTGAAATTGAAAACAGGCTCGAAAGAAATATTGATGTAAAAGGGATAAAGAACCTTGAAAAAATTTGCAAAAATCCTCAATTGGCTGAATTCCTAAATTTTTATACTAAATGCAACGGATTTAGTTTAGCAACTCCTGTGCTTCCGGAGAATGTTAAAAATGAATCTTTGTTAATTCAATTTTCTGTTAACAAATTAGTGGAATTTACCGAACTGTATTTACTAAAGGGAAAGCTCGCATGGACAATTGATTCTAACAAAAGCAAGATACTTTATCGGGGAGAAAACAAATGGTTAGCGTTTGCACTGGTAAATAGCGGTCCTTCCTGTTTAACGATTTTTTTAGATGGGGAATATGCAGGTAATGTGTTTTTGGTAACTCCACAGCCTCATTTTAATATTCTTAAACCAATTGCTAAAACTTTTAATGGATTTTTAGAAAGAGTTGCAAAAGATCCTGCAGCCTTTTTTAAGTTAACTAAATCGTACGTTACTATTGTTGGACAGGATAATCAGAATTATGGTTATTTACCATTAGAATATATCGATAGCGGTGGAATCTTATTCCCTGAAAAAGGAGAGAAGGTATCTCTCGAATCAATACGTAATAAAGATAACAGCACAGATAAAATAAAAACAAAATGGTGGAAGTTTTGATAAGTTAGAATCTCTCATCGATCTTATTATTTCAATATCAATTGCGACTATCTCATCGATTTATTCTAAAAAACTTTTTAATATGAAATAATTAGTGTTAATTTAACACGTATTATAAATCAATCCGGTTAATCGATTCTTATTTAGCCGGGGAATTCATTTTAAAAAATATAAATCGTTGCCATATGTCAGCCAGCACTAATGCCGCATGCTTAAAAAATCTTGTTTATGCGTTTATCGTGGGTTTGCTTTTTATCCCGTTTGCCGGGTTTTCGCAGCAAGCAGTTAAGGGTTCGCAGCCGGATGCAGCAAAAAGCAGGAAGATAAGCCCCGACCTTTTCGGGGTATTTTTTGAGGATATCAGCTACGCGGCGGATGGTGGTTTATATGGGCAGCTGATCCAAAACGGGTCGTTTGAATACAGTCCGGATGATAGAAAGGAGTGGAACCCCTTAACTAATTGGGAGTATACTACAAAGGGTTACGGCTATGGTACTATCTCTGTTGAAACCGCCGCGCCCGTTAATGCCAATAACCCGCACTATGTGGTATTAAATATTGATGACCCCGGTCAGCAGGGGGTAGGTGTTACCAATTTGGGTTATGACGGCATTGCCGTAAAAGCCGGTGAGGTGTATAATTTTTCGGTATTTGTTAAACAGATCTCGGCTGAGCCAATTCCTGTAACAGTAACACTTAAAAGCCCGTCGGGTACTGTTTATGGCAGTCTTTCCTTCACTACCAGCAGCAACGGATGGAAGAGATACAGCGGGGCAATTACAGCTGATAAAACCAGCGATTCGGCAAGGCTGACGATAGTGGCCAAACTAAAATCAAAGCTGGCAATAGATGAGGTTTCCCTGTTCCCCGAAAAAACCTTTAAAAACGAACCCAACGGTTTACGTGCCGATCTGGCGCAGGCTGTTGCCGATATCCACCCCCAAATTTGTGCGCTTCCCCGGCGGCTGCCTTGTGCATGGCGATGGACTGAATAATATATACAGGTGGAAAAATACCATCGGCCCGGTTGAAAACAGGGTGCAGCAACGGAATATATGGGGGTACAACCAGAGTGTTGGCCTTGGTTTTTATGAGTATTTCAGGTTTTGTGAGGATATAGGCGCAAAGCCGCTGCCTATTGTTGCAGCAGGTGTCAGCTGCCAAAATTCGGGCGGTACGTGGGCCATTGGCGGTACTGGTCAGCGTGGCATCCCGATGGCGGATATGAAACAATACGTGCAGGATATTTTAGACCTGATCGAGTATGCCAACGGGCCTGCCACCACAACATGGGGTGCAAAACGGGCCGCTGCAGGGCATCCGAAACCTTTTAATTTACAATACATCGGCATTGGTAATGAGGATAAACAAACCCCGGAGTTCAGGGAACGCTTTAAAATGATCTACGATGAGGTGCGTGCAAAGCATCCTGAAATTACCATAGTGGGCACCTTGGCCCGGCACCTGATGGAGAAGATTATAACCTGGGCTGGAACTTTGCCGATAAGCTATCTGTCCCGGTGGTAGACGAGCATTTTTACGAAAAACCTGAATGGTTCCTGGCGAATAATCACCGTTACGATAATTACCGCAGATCTAAATCGCAGGTTTATATAGGCGAGTATGCCTCATGGGGCAACACCTTATACAACGCGCTTTGCGAGGCCGCGTTTATGACCAGTGTAGAGCGTAATGGCGATGTGATCCGCATGGCATCATATGCGCCATTGCTGGCAAATCTTAAACACACCTCATGGAACCCCGATCTTATCTATTTCAATAATACTGACGTGATGCTTACCGCCAATTACTACGTACAGCAGCTGTTTTCAACCAACCAGGGGAATATTTATATCCCCGATGTTGTAACCTTCCCTAAGGCACCAGCGCAGGATACTACGCTGGCGGCATCATGTGTTAAGGACAACAAAACAGGCGACATCATACTGAAAATAGTTAATGCAGGCGCGCAGTCGGCAACCGCGCATGTTAATTTATCCGCATTTCATATCACAGCCGTTAAAACAAACGTACAGCTATTAAAAGGCAACTCAATCGACAAAAACTCACTAGATCAGCCTAAAAAGGTAGTGCCTGAAAGTGCTGAGATTATCGTTTCGGATCTGGATCAATATATCGTACCGGCTTATTCGTTAAATGTTATACGGTTAAGGGCAAATTAGTTTAGTGCAAGCAGTATGCTTGCGATATTTTAGGTCGAAGTTTTTAAACTTCGACCAGTGGAGGGCATTATTGGATATATTCAACAATGATTATCTGTCGTGTAGTTTCATTGAATACAATGTTGGTTGTTCCTTTGTTTGTCTTTACGGTTTTACCAATTATGTTGTCGCTTTCGTCAATTACTTTTTCATCATTTATCTCAATATCATATAACCGGTTGTCTTTTTCCTCATTAAAATTATTTTCCTTAAACTCGAAATAATTTTTAACACGTTTCTGAAAGTTTTGGTCGTAACTCAGTATATAAGCCTCCCTCGCTCCGCTTACTGAATAGCCAATACCATCAATATCAATATTTAGTCCGGGGCAATATAAATTTAATTTTGCGCGGCCCTTAGTAAAAAGTTGGCAACCTGATAACAAGCACGATATTGTTAACAGGATAACGATTTTAACAGTAACAATTTTTTGTATTTTCATGTTGATGGGTGGTGTCTAAAATTGGCTAATTCAAATAGGGTACTCAATTATTTCCCACCCATCTGCATCTTCTTAATCATCTCCGTAGCATTGGTATTCTTCGGGTTCAGTTTTAGCGATTTTTGGTAGTTCTTAATCGCCTGTTTATTATCCCCCATATCCATATAACCCTCGGCCAGGCTATCGTACGCGTTGTACGATTTTGGGTAGAGTTTCACATTCAGTTTAAACAGTTCTACCGCGTCGGCAGGGTATTTTTTGATGAGTTCGTAGCCGATCGTGTTCAGGTCATTTTCGGATACATAGAGGTCCTTAAATTTCGCTTTTTTTAACTTGTTGAAAGTATTGAGCACCGTATCCATTTGCGGCTTTGAATCCGCGTTAACCGGCTTTGCAAAAAGTACGCTATCCAACACCATACCTAATGATTTGGCTTTCATATCCAGCAAAGTGATATCAAAAATAAGGGTAGAGTTTGGCGGGATAGGGCCTGTGCCTTTTTCGCCATAGGCGATGTTGGATGGCAGTATAAATACAGCCCGGTCGCCAATATGCATTAGGGGGATGGCCTCATTAAAACCCTTTATCAGTTTGCCCGGCACCTGCGCGGCAAAGGGCGCTCCGCGGTCCTGCGTGGCATCTATTTTCGTCCCATCTTTTAGGGTTAACACGTAATCAAGTATCGTCAGTTTGCCGGGGATGAAAGCCGCTCCGCTGCCTTTGGTTTTAAAAAAGTATTTCATACCGGATGCCGTGGTAACAGTATCCGTTTGCTGCGCGAATGCTGTACAGCAAAAGTAAACGGTGCAGATAAGGGCGAGCAGGCTTTTCTTCATGTGGATGGTCAGTTTAGTTGTAGTTCAAATATAACCATTTAGGCCAAATACTATTCACTTAACAGTTTACAAATCGACGGACTAAACAATATTGACTTTATCAGCCTAAAAAACATTAAAAAGTAAAAAACAAACTTAAAACATCTGATGTTTAAGTAAAACATCGTATGTTTGTGATGCAATTTAAAATAAACGAATAATACGCTTCAATAGAAAAACAATACTTAAACATCGTAATCATGACAATTCTAACATTCACATTAATATTACTTGTAGGGGCATACCTGGCAGGTTTGGTGGGGTCGCTCACAGGTTTGGGCGGTGGGGTGGTAGTTATACCTTTACTCACCCTTGTTTTTCATGTAGATATCCGTTACGCCATTGGGGCGGCTTTACTGGCATCAATTGCTAACTCATCGGGCGCGGCAAGCGCTTACGTAAAGGAGGGCATCACTAACATCCGCTTAGGTATGTTTCTTGAAATTGCTACCACTGTTGGCGCGGTAGCCGGGGCTGTGATAGCCGTATATACACCTACCAATACCATCGCTATCCTTTTCGGGGCCATATTGTTGTTCTCTGCTGCCATGACCATCCGCAAGAAAAACCAGGAGGCGCTAACAACCGGCAGTAATCTATCCTTCAAACTAAAACTTAATAACAGCTATCCCACTAAAGAAGGGCCTGTAAATTACCAGTTAAAAAATGTTGGCGCAGGGTTTTCTATCATGGCACTGGCGGGTGTTATGTCGGGCTTGTTGGGCATCGGTTCTGGTGCGCTGAAAGTTTTGGCTATGGATTCGACCATGCATATCCCGTTTAAGGTGAGTACTACTACCAGTAATTTCATGATCGGTGTTACAGCGGCAGCCAGTGCGGTTGTGTACCTGCAACGGGGTTATATGGATCCCGGTATTGCTTTTCCGGTGGTTTTGGGTGTACTTGGCGGCGCGTTTACCGGCTCCAAACTACTTACCAGGCTCGACCCTAAAGTATTAAAATACATTTTTTGTACTGCTATATGTTTTGTAGCGGCCGAAATGATCTACAACGGTTACAACCATCAATTTTAATAACATCAGCCATGAAAAAAAATATTTCAAAACACTTATTCGCCGACCATGACATCGAACAATTCATTGGTTTGCAACTCAGGTACGGCGTAATTATTTCCAGCCTGATAGTGCTTGCAGGCGGCTTAATTTATCTGCAGCAATCGGGCGGACTGGTTTTGCCTGCGTACCATCAATTTATTGGTACAAAAACCGGGTTTACCAGCATTGGCCAAATTATAACAGGCATAAGCACCTTTAATGCTAAAGGTATTATACAGCTTGGTGTAGTTGTGCTTATAGCAACACCGATATTGCGCATAGCATTCTCGCTGGTGGGCTTTGTAATGGAACGGGACAAACTTTATATTTTAATAACCCTCATCGTACTGTCAGTAATGATGGTCAGCATCTTCGGCGGCTTAAAAGTTTAATATACGTAATCTAAATTCTGAAGGCTTTTTTATACTACTATATATTTATTGTAGTATGGTGGAGGAAATACCGGGACTGATGAATGATACTATTTGTGCATTTTTTAACACAGATTGCCTTTAATTTATTAGGGTAAATTCTATTTCGCATCTTTATTGTTGAAATAACACTTATTGCCCGATTTTAGATATGAGAGGAAAGAGATCCCTTAAAAATGTGCTGATTGCAAGTCTTTCAAGTATGGGCGCGTTAATTTGCCAGCCTGCATTTTCACAATATATTGGCCAGTACCCGGATGTTTTGAAAGTTCAGCCGCAGATAACAGCTAAGGCTGAGAGTTTCGATTTACAGGATGTTAAACTACTTGATAGCCGCTTTAAACAAAATATGCAGCGCGATGCCAAATGGATGCTGAGTATAAGCAACGCGAGCCTGTTACATACCTGGCGCTTAAATGCCGGTTTGGCATCACACGCTAAGCCTTTGGGTGGCTGGGAAGCGCCGGATGTGGAACTCAGGGGGCATATTATGGGCCATATACTTTCGGGCCTGGCATTAATGTATGCCTCAACGGGAGATGTAGTGTACAAGCAAAAAGCCGATTCATTGGTAGCGGGCCTTGCCGAGTGCCAGCATGTATTAGATGAAGGAGGCTACCTGAGCGCTTTTCCAAAGCAATTTATTAACCGTGCTATTGCGGGCGAAGATGTTTGGGCGCCTTGGTATACCATACATAAAGTAATGGCGGGGCTTACCGATATGTACCTGTATGCGGGCAATAAGCAGGCACTGGATGTTGCAGAAAAAATGAGCTATTGGGCTTATCATAAGCTATCGACCCTAACACCCGAGCAACTGGCTACCATGGAGAAAACGGAATTTGGCGGTATGAACGAGGTGGCCTATAATCTGTACGCCATAACCGGCAATCCGAACGACAAAAAGCTGGCGGAGTTATTTTATCAGCATACTATACTGGATCCGCTGGCAAACCAGGAGGATAAGCTGGCCGGGATCCATGCCAATACACAGATCCCCAAGATAATTGGCGCGGCGCGCGGTTATGAGTTAACGGGCGATCATAAACTAAAAACCATTGCTGAATTTTTCTGGCAAACGGTTATCGATCACCATACGTTTGCTACGGGAGGTAACAGCGACAATGAGTTTTTCTTCGCACGCGATCAGATCTCCAAACATATCACCGCAACTACTACCGAAACCTGCAACACCTATAACATGCTGAAGCTAACCCGCCATTTATTTACCTGGACGGCCGATGCCATGTACGCCGATTACTACGAACGTGCGCTGTATAACCACATCCTGCCATCGCAGGAGGAGGGAACAGGAATGGTTACCTATCTGCAATCATCAAAACCCGGCCTGTTTAAAACATACAGCTCGGCTGATGATTCGTACTGGTGCTGCGTGGGTACTGGCTTTGAGAATCATGCTAAATACGCCGAAAGTATTTATTACCATAATGATAACGGCGTATACGTAAACCTGTTCATCCCTTCAACCCTAAACTGGGAGCAAAAGGGGCTTAAACTGACACAACAAACACGTTATCCTGAAGAAAGCACCACAAACCTGTTGATTCAACAAGCAGCTAAAGGCGAGTTGTCTTTATACATCCGTTACCCGTATTGGGCAACATCGGGTGCAAGTATTATTGTAAATGGCAAGTCTGTTAAAATAACAGAAAAGCCGGGCAGTTATATCGAACTAAAAAGAAACTGGAAAGCAGGCGATAAAGTAGCTATTAACTATCCGATGTCGTTACGCTTAGTGGCTACCAATGACGACCCAAATAAGGCAGCTATAGCTTACGGTCCACTGATACTTGCAGGCGATATGGGCACTGAAGGAATGAAAGCCCCGGCACCTTTTGCCCACGACAGGCTGGAATACACCGACTACAATATCCCCGGCAATGTGATCAGTTCGCTAAATGTGAAGGACCGTAAATTAAATGACTGGCTCACACCGGTAGCAGGCCAGCCGCTGGTTTTTACCACTAAAGGCGTGGCATCAAGAGCAATTACCCTGATGCCCTATTATCAGATAGATAAACAACGCTATGTGTTATATTGGGATTTGAATTGATTGGGGATCTATGTTTTTAAAAAGCCTTCAGCGGAAAAATGCTGAAGGCTTTTTTGTGTACTGCTATTTATTAATAACTTGTCCGCATGCATAATCACCTGCTTAATATCATTACTCAAAAAGTGCCGTTAACTGCGCATGATGTGGAGTTATGTAAACAGTATTTTGAGCCCGTGCTTTTCCCGAAAAACCGGATAATTGAAGAGGCCGGTGCCGTGCCCCAGTACCTGTACTTTGTTGTAAAGGGCTTTATGCGCTTGTTTCATTATAATGATAATGGCGACGAGGTAACCACCCATATCAATTGCCCGCCGGGCTTTATTACTTCTTATTTTCATTACATCGGCCAAACCAAAGCGGATGAAAATGTTGAGTGCATCACCGAATGTGAACTGCTCAGGATCACTAAAACAAACTTAGACCTGCTTACCCAACAAAGTGCCGCGTTTAGGGATTTTAGTATTGGCGTGTTTCAGCAGTCAATAGCTTATAATGAGAACCGATCAAAAGAACTGGCAACACTCAGTGCTGAGCAGCGCTATAAAAAGCTGATTGAAAACTATCCTGGCATCATTCATCATGTGCCGGTACAATATATCGCATCATTTTTGGGCATGAAGCCCGAGAGTTTAAGCCGCATCCGCAAGCGGATGAATTCCTAACATTTGTCAAGTGGTTCCGGTTTAATAGCCTGCAACTTTGTGCCATTAATTATTAAAAAAATAAGCAAATGGCAAATCATCAATTATCCCTCGTTAATGGTGCAAACGGGCATCTCGGCAATAATTTAGTACGATTACTGATCAGTAAAGGCATCCCGGTACGGGCCGCTGTCAGGAATATCAGCAATAAAGAACCCTTTGCAGGTTTGGATTGCGAAGTGGTGCAATCGGATATTACCGATAAGCAGTCATTAATAAAAGCTTTGCAGGGAGTTGAAACCTTTTATGCGGTAGGGGCAGCGTTTAAGCTTTGGGCAAAAGACCCGCAAAAAGAAATTTATGATGTAAACCTCCAGGGCACCAAAAACATGATAGAGACTGCTGCGGAAGCCGGGGTTAAAAGAATTGTATATGTGAGTTCGATAGCGGCATTGAACTACAACACTATCCCTGCAAGGGAAAGTTACGGCTATAACCCCGACCGGAGGGATATGTATTACAATTCAAAAAATGACAGTGAGAAACTGGCTTTTGAACTCGCCAAAAAGCATAATATTGAGTTAGTAGCTGTGTTACCCTCAGCAATGATTGGCGGCGAGGCTTTTGCGCCATTAAATGTATCGTATAATATTTTGAAGCTGATCCTGCAAAAAGAGATCCCGGTTGAAACCAATATTGCCCTTAACTGGGTTGATGTGAAGGATGTGGCAGAGGGGTGTTATTTAGCAGCGACAAAGGGCATCAGCGGGGAGCGGTATATACTGGCGAATGAAAAATGTACTTCTATTAAGGATACCACAAAAATTGCGCAACAGCTATTTCCCGGTCTGAAAATAAAATTACCTGTTGCTGTACCTAAATCTATTTTGTTTGCTATTGCCTGGCTAATGGAACTGGGCAGTAAAATAAGCGGCAAAGCACCGTTGCTAAGCGTTAAGGATATTGCCATGTTTTCGGGCCTGAAACAGGACTTCGACCTGACAAAATCAAGAAACGAATTAGGCTTTAACCCCAAAAATCCAAACCTTGCTGTAAAAGAAGCCTTGCAGTATTTGATAGAACATCAATTGGTGCAATTAAAAAATGCCTGATCAGGTTGGCATACAGGTAAATATATACCAGTAATGCCATTATAAATTTTATTTTTGAGTTACTAAATCTCAAACAATCAAACCCTCAAAAATGAAGATCAAATATTTATTGCCGCTTGTAGTAATTGTAGCACTGTATGCTTTTACATCTAAAATCTCATCAACCGATGCCGGTATACATTTAAATGGCACCTGGAAATTACTTTCGGGTACGGAGATCAGCAATGGCGTTACGAAAGTAACCGATTACACTAAAGACCAGCAAATGATAAAAATTATTAACGATACCCATTTCGCATTCCTGAAACACAGGCTGGTTACCAGTAAAGATTCATCCAACAATTTTGATGCAGGAGGCGGCTCATATACATTAAAAGGCAATGAGTATACCGAGCACCTCGATTATTACCCAAACACGACCATTGAAGGCAACACCTTTACTTTTACCGTAAGTATTAAAGGCGATACCCTGATACAGCAAGGCCTGGAAAAGCTTAAAACCGGCGGCCCTGAAAAAATTATCTACGAAAAATATATCAGGATAAAATAACTATTTACTGCAAGTTTTTTCGCAATAACGGCAATACCAGTAGTCGTACTATTAAATGCGCGGTTAACGAAAGGGCAAATGTGAAGACCAGTATTAACGCCTTTTTTGTTGGTGTATCAAAATAATCAAGAAAGCCAGATTGACCGGAACCGGAGTATAAAATTGCAAGGGTGAATACGGTTAATCCGGTGATCCAAAGGGTTAAGTGGGAGTAAAAGTAGCGGGTGCTGGCCAGTTCGGATTTTGGGAACGAGGTAAACAACAAGGCCACATGTGTAATAAAAAAGATAACTGCGATTGTGATAAGGATATAAAACATTAGTTAAGGGGTTTAATGTGGGAAGATAAAAAATCCTTATTAGAAAATTATCAAGAGCCACCACTAATCTTTTCGATTTTGCCTTTAATTAGTGTTTTGTAGCTTTATTGCAGCAGCATAATGGACATTTCAGCAATACGATCATATATAGATTTAATAGAAAAAGATAGAACGTATTACGAAGAAAAGAACTTCGATAAACGTGCGGACGCTATTGATTTTATTGAATTTCATATTACCGGAGAACTGCCAATGACAAGTAAACCGGATGGACAGTTTTGGCATAAGGTTGAAAAGATAAAAGCAGAACTGGAAGCAATTGATATTAAATTATTTAAAAGACTTCAGGAAGAGAGCAGGCTTGGCAAGTATACTGGACAAGGATTTAAAGCAATGATCAATGAATTTATCGATATTGATTTAAGCGACAGCCAACATCAGCAAGAGGCTGGTTATGATAATCTCGATGTATTTATCAATGGACTGATCTCGCTCCAATCCATTCCCGAACAAACAAAAGAACTCGATCCCGAAATGGTATACTATCAAAAAACACCGGCCCGGGTAGTTTTTGAAATCGCTGAACAAGTTACATTTACGCAGGATGATGTTTTCTTTGATCTGGGATCAGGTTTGGGGCAAGTGGTTATACTGGTAAATTTACTCACGGGCATCACTGTTAAAGGGATAGAGTTTGAGCCCGCTTTTTGCAATTACGCCAGTGATTGCGCCGCGAAACTCAATCTGCCCAAAGTAGAATTTATAAACACGGATGCGCGCCAGGCTGATTATTCGCAGGGAACTATATTTTTTATGTTCACGCCATTTAAGGGCGAAATAATGCAAGAGGTTTTGTCCGCTTTGCGGGGTGAATCGTTAAAAAGAAAAATTACGATTATTACTTATGGGCCGTGTACGGCGGAAATTGGTTTACAAAATTGGCTGAATAATGCAAGCCCGGAAAATGATAGTTTGTATAAGTTGGCTGTGTTTACCAGTGGTTAGCTACAATTTATTGTAATTTAGTGAGATATCTCTGATTAATAATAGTAATGAACCTTATGCATCCATTAATTAAATACCTGCTTATTTTGTTATTCGGATGTCTTGTACTAAACGGTTTTTCTCAAAGTAAAAAATCAGCATTACATAACTTCATCCCCAAAACGGATGATGAATTTGTTGGCCCATTCAATAGCTGGTTAAATGCCAAAACAGGTTTTGGCGCTAAAGGCGATGGCGTAACCGATGATACCCATGCTCTGCAAGCCGCGCTTGATGCCGTAATGACAGGCACTGTTAACACCACACTCTATTTACCGGCAGGTGTGTACCTCATCACTTCAACATTAACCATCAATCACCATATCAATGTTTCAGTTATTGGTGCCGACCCCGCCAATACTATTATAAAATGGGGAGGGCCAGCGCATGGCACCATGATGCAGATAAACGGTACGGCCTATTCAAAGTTTAACTGCATTACCTGGAATGGTAATAAGCTTGCCGATATAGCCGTTGATCAATCATGGGATGGTAAACAACCTCATTTTGATACCGGTAACGAATATGCCGACGATTATTTTATTGATGTTGCCTTCGGTATCCGCGGCGGGGCGTTGGGGCATGGTTTTGCCGAAACCTCCATTCTGCGAGATCATTTTATCCGGAATACCAAGGCGGGCGTTAGTTTGGGCAATTTTAACGCGTTGGATATTTGGGTGCGTAATTCGCTATTTCAGGATTGCGGTATTGGGGTAACCAATACCTTTGGCGCGGGTAACTTCAAGGTTTATAATAGCGTTTTTCGTAATTCTGCGGTAAGTGATATCTCGATGAATAATACCGGCGATTTTTCTATCCGGGGCAATACTTCCATTAATGCTAAGCAATTCTTTAATGCTGGTAACAGCCGTAACCCCGCCGCTGTTATTATTGAAGGCAATGCCATTATTGACCCTGTAAATGCGCAGGCGGTAACCATAGGTAACCAGGGCCCGGTGATATTCATCAATAATACCATCAGGTCGCAAGCTTCGGCTAGTGGCACAGTAGCCTCATTTGGCTCAAATGCTTTTGCTATGGGGAACGTATTTACTGTTGCCGATCCCATTTCCGCAGGGAGCAACAGCAATTTGTATAACAATAAAACGGTTACCCGCGGTAGTCTTAAACATCTGTCCGCGCCAATACTGCCTGGTGTTGAACCCAATTTTAAACGGCGGGTGTTTGAGGTGCCTGCCGGGGCAAATGCTGCGGTTATACAGTCTGTAATTAACCAGGCGGCAAAGTTTAATGGCAGCAGGCCTGTTGTACATTTTCCTTATGGTAATTACAATATTTCCGGCACTATCACTATCCCCGCTAATAGCGATATACAAATCGTTGGCGATGGTTTTGGTGATCAATATCCAACTGTTTTAAACTGGACCGGTACAACAGCCGGACCCATTCTTTCCATCACCTGCCTGTCAAAAGCAACCATCCGCGATATATCACTTAAAGGAAATACACAAAGCACCAATATGCTCATCACTAATGCTGATAGCAAAGGGGCAAGAATCTTTATGCAGGAATTTCACCAGGTTGGCGGGCAAACAGGGCTGTTGGTAAACGGGCTTGATCACACGCTGATCTTTGCTTATGATACACAATTCTCAGGCTTAAAAAAGGCGGTGAGTGTTGTAGGTGGTCCGCTGGCGTTGCAGGGGAAACCGGGAGAAGGCCGTACAATTATTTACAGTGGTGCATCATCAAACAATGAATTATCAAACGAAGTAACAAACGGCGGTAACCTGATGGTACAGGATTTCTGGTATGAGGGCAGCATAGAAAGTTCCTGGGCCAAACTATCGGGCAACAGTATCTTTATAGCCGATGGCGACCATATCGCTACACCGCAGCATACAATATTTCCTGCTGTAACAGCGAATGATTTTTCAGGGAAAGCCATATTTGCAGCAGGTGATATAACCGGTCATTTTGCAGTAAGCGGGCAAAGCAACGGGGCAAAACTACTGGCGCTGGGAATTATGGCTGAAAATGATTCTGTAATAATGGGTACCTCCGTACCAAAAGCGGATGCGAGGTTGTTAATGAGCCGTACCCGTAATTATACTATGCAATGGCTGAAAGGTGGCAGTTCTGCTATGGCGGATGTTGGTACTTATGATGCCCCATTTATCAATAGCATGCTGGGTGAAATGCTAAAAGTGCATCCCATTATCCTCACTGCTTTGCCAGATAATGTTAGCGATATCCGCCTGTACCGTGTAATGTCGATTAGTGGGGCAAGGGGAATTGATATTGAGGGTAATACTACAATGTCATCGAAAAAGTAGAATAAAAATTGTTGTAGGGTAGGAGCGTGAGCAAAGGCAGGGAGGGGTTATACATCAAGCAATATGTAACCCCACCCTGCTCCGCCCTAAGGCGGGAATGACGCAAGGCTGATGCTTCTTTTTTTCCTCAATTTAGAAACTTGCCGCTGTTTGTTCAGCCGGTTTCCCGATCAATCCATCATTAAACCTGATCAATAACTTAAACATGTTTTCATAAACAGTTAAAGGTAGTGTTGCGCTTACGTCGTAAATATCATGATAGGCTTTTATGCCGCCGAGGGTATAAATAAAAAAAGCGGGTACTCCTTTTTCACTAAAAAAATAATGATCGCTGTTGGCTGCTTTTCCACGCGGGTTTACTTTTACTAAGTAGTGTCCCTGTTCGTTCACTTGCTTTAATAAGCTGAACTCTTTGGGATATGCTGTCGCGTTAACTACAGTAATGCCATCAATTCCTGTACCTTCAAGGTCGAGGTTTATTAAAAAGCGGATGTTCTTTAACGGGATCAACGGGTGTTCACTAAAGTATTTAGACCCCACCAATCCGGGCTCCTCGCCCGAAAATAAAATAAAAGCCATGGTATATGATTGCGGATGTGCCGCGTAATATTTGGCCATAGTAAGCACCTGTGTAACCCCGCTGGCATTATCATTAGCTCCTGGGAAGTAAGTATCAGCGCCCATCCCACCTAAATGATCGTAATGTGCGGTAAAAACAATTACCGAATCGGGCTTTGCTGTGCCTTTTACCACGCCACAAATATTGCCTGTTTTAAAATCATTGATCAGCTTGCTTTCAATATCGAGTTTTATGGTTGCAGGCCTGCTCTTCTGCAATTTTTTATCTACCTCAATCACGGTATAATCAACCGCCTTCTGCTCCGCCGACCACGTGAGTTTATCTTCCAATACCACCATAACCCGGTTATCAGGTTCGATGAAAACGGTGCTGTCTTTTTGCATTAGGTTACCTTCGGCTGTCACGCCCCGGCTATCAGGCCTTACAATAAAATCCCGGCCGGGCATCAGTTGCACCCCATTAATGGCAACATCCATTTCGCCGGGATAGGTGTTAATGTTATAAGTAAAAGCTTGTATAAAACTTTTGCCATCCATCGGCGCAAGGCCATAGCTTTTAAATTGTTCTGTTAAAAATTCAGCGGCTTTGGCATTGCCATTTTTCGTGTACCCCCGGCCCCAGAAATAGGGTGAGGTAAGCGTATCTATCATTTTGCGGGCAAACACAATATCCTGCGCTGCGGCGAGTTGTGTAATTAATGATAGCAGTAACAATAATTTAAATTTCATCCGGGATAAAAGTACCGCTGAATATAGTGTTTTTAGGTTGATAAATCTTACAATTCAACACCTGTTTAATAAGGTTATTAACTAAAACAAAACCAATATCGGCAGGTTGTTTATCGTGTAAATACAATCAAAATCATGGCAATAAACTATGGACTATTAAGAGGCGGGGTGATCAATTCGCTCCCTTTTAAAACTACCGCCGACCATTATCAGGTTGAAGTTAAAGCCGATCAGTTATATCGCGTGGCTATTGACGTTTATTCGGAAATTGCAGGTGCACAGCTTCATTACAGCAAAGGCGGCAGTACTCAACTGGATACCGACAGAATATTATTGTATTACAAAAATGAAAATTTTGTACACCCATTGACAACGCAAATATTGCAGACAAAGACTGGTTTTACGCCAAAATCATCGCTGCCTGCAGCCTTAGGCCTTGATTATTTGCGGACTACACCGGCATTATTCCCCATAGATGCTATGACGCTGGTGCCGCCAAAAGCTACGGGTAAAAAAGGCAATGACCTGAACGATGACCTTAACCCATGGGTGTTAAAGGCAACCAATAACCCCAATGCTGAGGTTTTTGTGTTCGGTTCATACTGGGCTGATAATATCGCGAGCAATATAACAGATAACACCGGCTATTTTAACCCCGACCCAAGTGTGGGCATGCATGATGTGCACATGAACCAGGGTGATTCGGGCAGGGAAGCTGAAAACAATGGTCCAAATCAGGATGGCGCTCTTTTCTTTTATTTTAAGGATACTAATATTTGGGTGGCTATGTTTTTCCGCTTTCAGAACCAGATTATCAAAACAGATAATACAGGGAACCCGGTTAAATAGTTGCTGATTTTTAAAGGGATGAATATTTGATAATATCATTCACTCTCAAAAAATCGTTTTATTTTTGAGTATCTCAATTATGAAAAAGGCACTGATTTTTGATTTCGATAATACTGTTTACCCCGTTGCTTCTATAGGCGAGCAGTTATTTGCTCCTGTACATGCTTTATTGGAACAAAAGCTGGATAGCGATACCTATGCAAAGGTTCAGGAAGCCATCACCAGTATGCCGTTCCAAAAGGTAGCAAAAATGTATGCTTTCAGCGATGAGTTAAAGGAGGACAGTTTGCAAGTGCTCCGTAACTTACGATGCGATGATCCGATCGATCCTTATGACGATTACCTGCAAACAAAGGACTTAAAGATCGACAAATTTTTAGTAACCATTGGCTTTACCGAATTGCAATGGAGCAAAGTAAGGCAGTTACAGATAGAAGATGATTTTAAAGAGATCTTCATAGTAGACCCGGATAAATCGGCCATAACTAAGAAGGATATTTTTCAGCAGATAAAAGAGAAGTACAATTATACTTATGATGAATTACTGGTGATTGGCGATGATCCGGAATCGGAAATTGCTGCCGCTACACTGCTTGGTATCGATACTTATTTGTATGACCCCAACAAAAGATATTCGGCAACTAAAGCTGTTCACCATTGCGATAGCTTTACCGGGTTATTGGATATTTTGGATTAGATTATTAATTAAGGCATGACAACACATGATTCACCATCAAGGCCACAACAGATCACCGCATCATACCAAAAATTAATTGATACGCACCTTAACGATCTGATTAGTCACCGGACTGAAGCTATGCTGGAGATAGAAGATTTTGCTGAAAAGTTGTTCATCCATCCAACACATCTTAGTAACACTATTCATGATGTTACCGGGCAATCGGCTTGTGGCTTGTACCAGCTAAAAATTTTAGAGATAGTACAGCAATTGTTAACTGATGAGAAAAGATCGATCAGAGAAATAGCATTTTTATTAACGTTTGAACCATCACAATTTACCAAGTGGTTTAAAAAAGCAACAGGGCAAACTCCTAAAGCCTATCGCAAAATACTGAAACCATGACCATTTTATAAGTTAGCGCCGGCATAACTTTGTATATGGATTTAAAACAAGCAAACGTACTCATCACCGGTGGGAGCGAAGGTATCGGTTTGGGATTAGCGATACGCTTTTTAGCAGCTGGCAGCAGGGTAATCATAACCGGGAGAAATGTTGATAAGCTAAATAAGGCGGAAGAAAAATTTCCGGCTTTGGAGATTTTTATAAACGATATTGGCAAAGCCGAAAAACGGGAAGCCTTAGCCATACACATTATCCAAACAATGCCGGAGATTAATATATTGATAAACAATGCAGGCATCCAGCGCAGGGTAGCGTTGGCCGATGATAACGCGCCATGGCAGGACAGGCAGGAGGAGATAAATATACTTTTATCTGCCCCGGTCCATCTCAATCATTTATTGGTCCCGTTAATACTGAAGCAACCAAAGCAAGGAATTATTGTTAACGTAACTTCCGGTGGTGCCTATATTCCACAGGTGTTTGCGCCTGTTTACAGCGCCTGCAAAGCAGCATTGCATAGTTATACCATCACGCTGAGGCAATCGTTAACTGGCACCAATTGTCGCACGGTTGAACTTATACCACCCGCGGTACAAACGGGTTTAGCTGGGCCGGGGCTAAACCATGGCGCTTCAATGGATGAGTTTTGTGATGCTGTTTTTGACAAGCTTACCATAACTGAAGAGGAACAAATAGGTTTCGGGCCAACAAAAGGCCTGGTTCAACAAATCAATGGACGACCATTAGAAGAGATATTTGAAGCGGGATTGTCCAGGTTCCCGGTGAATACTTATGCTAAAAAGGTTTGATGGGCAAAGGGCATAATTTTTGCAATTAAAATGCCGACCTTCGCTGAAGATATATCAGCTTTAAAAATGCCAGCAGAACCAAAACAACCCGCCGCAGAAAAAGAGAATTTACATCCCCGTAATTTACACCGGCAGGGTTATGATTTTGAGCGGCTTATTAAAACCACAGCGGCATTAAAGCAATTTGTAAAGCCTAATAAATACGGCACAGAATCCATAAACTTTAGTGACCCGGATGCGGTGAAAACACTGAACAGGGCTTTGCTTAAGCAGTTTTATGGCATTAGTTACTGGGATATCCCGGCAGGATACCTTTGTCCGCCAATACCGGGCCGCGCCGATTATATCCATTACATGGCCGACTTGCTTGGGGAAACCAATAACGGTGTTATCCCAACTGGTGAGAAGATAAAAGTATTGGATCTTGGCACGGGAGCTAATTGTGTTTATCCGATAATTGGCAACAGTGCCTACGGCTGGCAGTTTGTTGGGACTGATATAGATCCCGCAGCCATCCAATCGGCTAATCAGATCATCGCTGAAAACCCTAAGCTGAAAGACAATATTGTTACCCGCCTGCAAACTAATAAGGCCGATGTTTTTAAACGGGTAATTAAGCAGGGCGAAGTTTTTGACCTGAGCGTATGTAACCCTCCATTCCATGCATCTTTACAGGAAGCACAATTAGGCACAAATAGAAAGTGGGATAATTTAAACAATACTAAAGCACCTAAAGCGGTGCTGAATTTCGGCGGTAAAAACAATGAGTTGTGGTGCCCCGGCGGTGAAGCCATGTTCATCAGGCATATGATTGAGCAAAGCGCTTTGTTTAGTAAAAGCGTGCTTTGGTTCTCAACGCTGGTATCAAAAAAGGATACACTTCCCGGCGTTTATAAAGCATTAAGAAGTGTTGAGGCGGTCGATGTTAAAACCATCAGCATGTCACAAGGGCAAAAGGTAAGCCGCATTGTTGCCTGGACTTTTTTGAATGAACGGGAACAGACGGCATGGAGAAATAGTCATTGGGATAGGTAACAACAGGATTAATATCAGGAATTTTAAGGCCGCAATAGATATTGCGGCCTTTTTTATGCGCTCTGCATAAAATTAAAAAAACATTGCATAACTATTGTACATTGTATTGCTATGTATTACATTTGTTGTATGAACAATGAATTTGTGCAGAACTGGTTTTCCCAGGTGAAGAAGGGGACGCTATCTTATATTATCCTGATCATATTGGATGAAAAGGAGTATTACGGTTATGAGTTGGTGCAGGAAATAAAAATTCATACCACGCTTGAAGTAGCGGAAGGTACGCTATACCCGTTATTAAACAGACTAAAAACGGAGGGCATTGTTGATTCCAAATGGATAGAGCAGGAGTCGGGCATACCGCGCAAATATTACACGCTGAGTAAAGATGGGAGAGAAACTTTAACTGAAATGAAGAAGATCTGGTCGGCATTAGGAACTGCCATTCAAAAAATACAAAAATGAAAAGAATACTATTTAATAATCCAACCGCGCAGCGTATTTATGACGATTACATTGCCCGTGTTAACCGCTGTGTAAGCATACTATCCAAAGAAGATCAGCAAGAATTGCTGATGGAGTTCAACAGCCATATTTATGAAGCTACCCATAATGTTTCACCTGAAGATGAGGTTGAAGCACTAATGAATACACTTGATAAATTAGGCGCACCCGAAGTGGTTCTACAGCTAACAGTTGCTCATAAAAAAGTGCGGCAAGCCACCCGTTCCTTCAATCCTAAACATGTGGTGGAGGCCATATATCTTAACATTTTTAATGGCGTAGGTTATTTTATTTGGGGAATGATCTATCTGCTGGTATTGGCTTTTGGCTCATTAGCCATTTTTAAGCTTATTGCACCAGGGCATACAGGCTTCTTTTTAAAGGATGGCCATTATTTTGTTTTTGGTTACACCAGTCATTTACCCGATGGAGTGACCGAGGTATTGGGCAGTTGGTTCATAGTCGCAGTTATTGGCTTAATGGGTGTGTTTTATTCTTTAAATACAGTGGTATTTCGCTTACTTAAAGGGAAATAGCTTTACGGAGATATATACATAGCTATGCTATATATAATTATTTAGCTACGTATTTGTTTTGCGTGATTTTTTAATTGCTTTACTTAAAATAATCACCGCGTTTTCCAGTTCCTGATCATTTAACGATGCAAAGCCAATGCGTACCGAATTACATTTATTGCTCCTGTCGTGATAATAATCCTGCCCGGCGCTGATGCTTAACCCCAGTTCAGAAGCTTTTTGCGCCACCTTTACCGGGTCGATACCTGGTTTGTAGTTCATCCAAACAGCAAAGCCACCATCGGGAATTTTGAAGGTAACATTATCGCTCAAATGCTTGTTTAAAAGCCCGCAGAGCGTGTCGCGCCGTTCATGGTATAGTTTATTAGCTTTTTTCAGATGGCGGCTTATATCGCCGTTCCTGAGCAAATTTGCCATAGCTTCTTCCAATAAGTGCTCACCCTGACGGTCTACCAATTTACGAAGCTTAATTGCTTGTATCAGGAAGTTCGGCGGGGCTATCATAAAACCAATGCGAATGCCAGGCGCAATGGTTTTGCAGAATGAACCAACATATATCACATTGCCGCAGGTATCAATACTGGCTAAAGGCAATATGGGGCTGCCCGAATACTGGAAATCAAAGTCGTAATCATCTTCAATAATGGCGAACTTATATTTCTTAGCCAGTTCCAAAAGCCTGATGCGCCTTTCGGAACTCAGCGTAGCCGTAGTAGGCGTATGGTGATGCGGTATTACATACAACATCTTTACTTTTTTAGTTTTACATATGGCCTCAACCGCATCCATATTTAAACCATGCTCATCAACGGGTACCAGCGCAAGCTTTGCGCCGGTATGCTCAAATATCTCGTTAGCACCGTTGTATCCTGGATCGCCTACTATCACCACATCGTTTTTTGAGAGCAGTACCTGCGATGTAAGATATAGCGCCATCTGCACACCTTTGGTGATCAGTATATCATTAGCGGTAACATTTAGCCCCCTCGTAGCCGATAGGAATTTAGCCAATTCGGTTCTGAAATTTAATGAGCCCTGCTCGAAACCATAAGTGAGATAAGTGGGAGTAAAGCGATAAGTGGCAAATCTGCGGTATTCACGCACCATTAGTTCAACCGGGGCAATGCGCGTATCCGGGAAACCATCATTAAAAATAAGGTTGCCATCCGCCGGTTTAGTAAACAAACTGGCAACGCGTATCTTATCCGGAACGGGAAAAGAGGTTTCTGTAGCCAGCGCGTGACTTTGGATGGAAGCAGCCAATCGCCTCGGTACAACATCGGGCAGGTTTTTAGCTACAAATATTCCCTTGCGGGGATAAATATCAATCCAGCTTTGCGCATATAATTCATCATAGGCCGATACTACGGTTTGCCGGTGTACCTGCAGACTTTTTGCAAGTACCCTGCTGGCGGGCAGGGGCGTTCCCGGCTTTAATATCCCCTGGCGTATATGATTAATAATGCCATTTGAAACCTGTAGGTAAACTGGCACGGCCAGTGTTTTATCAATAGTGATTGAACTTTCTATTAATGCCATATCAAAGCAAAGTAATTAAAATGCTGGCAGTAATTCGGCTTAAAGTCAGCGGATTGTAAATTGAAATACTAAAGTATGTATAATATTTATTTCCTGCATGCTGGACTACCTGGTTTGTTATTTCTGGACTAGTTGTATAGGCCAGAACATGCCTAACTTTATACTAACCAAAAGAAAAATAATATGATCGGTCAGCAATATAAATACCAATCAGTATACCTGAGACTAGCTATAGGCAGCGCTTATTTATGGGAAGTTGCCGACAGGCTTGGCGTATTAGGTGCCCATGGACAGCCGCACGTTGGCTGGGGCGATTGGCAGCATTTCCTGGGCTACTCAAAACAGGTAATGGTGTTTCTACCGGCAGGTGTTGTCCCTTTTCTTGCAGTATTAGCAACCATAGGCGAGGCTACTTTCGGCTTCCTGTTAATCATCGGCCTGTTTACACGCATAGCCGCTATTGGCAGCGGGATCCTGAGTTTTTGTTTTGCTATAGCCATGGCTATCTCCTTTGGTATCGAATCGCCATTGGGCTATTCGGTTTTTACACTGAGTGCTGCCAGCTTTTTACTGGCTGGCCTGCCAAATTACAAATGGAGTATTGATGCATGGCGATCACTGAAAACATTAAATAATCACCTGGCCGATTACCAGCAAAACGCAATAATAAATTACAAATAATACCTAAATAGAACCCATCATGATACAGTCTTCAAATAAAACTTCAGCACTTTTTGTGATCATCGCCTTTGCTATAGTTTACGTGGTATGGGGCTCAACTTACTTCTTTATACAAATGGCCATTCATGGTTTCCCGCCAATGTTAATGGGTGCTTTCAGGTATTTTACAGCCGGTATTTTAATGCTGATATGGTGCCGCACAAAAGGCGATAAACTTTGGGTTTGGAAGGATATAAAAACGTCGGCCGTTTGTGGTTTGCTAATGCTGTTTGCAGCCACCGGCGTAGTTATCTGGGTTGAGCGTACCTTACCCAGCGCCATGGTTGCCATAATGGTATCAGCCGGACCGGTTTGGTTTGTGATACTGGATAAAGCAAACTGGGTTATCAACCTAAAAAACAGGTCGACCATTGCGGGTATCATTCTTGGCTTTTCAGGCGTGCTCTTGCTTTTCGGCGAAGCTATTGAGCGATCATTGAACGGTTCATTGGGGCATGCGCAGTTAACAGGTTTGTTATTGCTGATATTGAGCCCTATCGCCTGGTCGGCAGGTTCGCTTTATTCAAAAAAGAACGCGGTTAATGCGCCTGCCCGCCTAAATACTGCATGGCAAATGATCATTGCAGGTTTGGCATTTATTCCGGCAAGTGCAGTGCATCATGAGTTCAGTACCTTCCACTTCATCCAGGTGCCTGCGCATGCCTGGTTCGCGTTGGGTTACCTTATTTTGTTTGGGTCGATAGCTGCGTTTAGCGCTTATGTATGGCTGCTGGGTGTGAGGCCTGCCACGCAGGTAAGTACACACTCCTATGTAAACCCGGTTATTGCCGTGCTACTGGGTATGGGTTTTAATAATGAGCATATTACTTTATTGCAGATCTTTGGTTTAATTGTGATATTGGTTAGTGTTTTGCTGGTTAATCTTTCAAAATATGGTCCGGCCTTTAAAAATAGGATTGCGAATATTTGGATTTCCATTAGATGCCTAAGTCCATTCGCAAAAAAAGAAAAAATGACTGAAGCCTGCTGCCAGTCGTAATTTTGATATAAGATTTTAAACAGATCATCATGGTTATAAACAACTTATGCAAAACCTGCGGTACGGAATATCCGCAGGCTAATGACTCACCAAATGCTTGCCCTATATGTGAGGATGACCGCCAATATTTACCTGAAAACGGCCAGCAGTGGACTAACTATGATGAGTTAAGCGCAGGCCATAAAGTTGAGATAACAGCGCTAACGCCAATTTTATATTCACTTAAAATAGAACCGGCATTTGCATTGGGCCAAAGGGCTTTACTGGTATTGAGTGAGCAGGGTAATGTTTTATGGGATTGCATCCCTTTGCTGGATGATGCTGCAATTGAATTCATCAAATCAAAAGGGGGGTTAAAGGCCATCGCGTTCTCTCACCCGCACTATTACAGCACCATGAACCGCTGGGCCGAGGTGTTTGATTGCCCTGTTTATATCCATCACCTGGATGAGCAATGGGTGTTTAATAAGGGCAGCTATATTGAGTTTTGGCAGGGCGGTGAAAAGCTTTTGTGGGATGGTATGAAGATAGTTCACACCGGTGGGCATTTTCCGGGTAGTTGTGTGTTAAAGGTAGATGGCTTATCGCCAAAAGGAACATTGCTTGTTGGCGATAGTTTGTATGTTGCCCGTAGTAAAAGGCATATCGCTATCATGTACAGCTACCCTAACCAGATACCCTTACCGGCAAATGAGTTGAAGGAAACCATAGCTAAAGTTTCGGAACAGGAATTTGATACCATGTACGGCGCATTCGACTGGCAGAATTTGCGGGGGAACGCCGGAGAGGTATTTAAAAACTCGGTAGAGCGCTACCAGGAAAGCTGTTTACAATTTTCATAATAGATGTTAAACCATTCATATTGCTTTCGGTCATAATACTATAAATGCTTACAATAATATATACGACCATGAAAGCGATATTAAACAACATAAAAGAGAACCTGTATAATGTATTTATAATGGGTAATGCCAACAACGTGCAAATAGTAAAAGTTTGGGTTATGCTGGCTGTTCCGATGCTAACTTTATATGTGGCTGTGGGCCACTTTGCAAGGTAATTGCTAAAGCCATTTGAGTGGTATTTGATATGAGCCTTTGGATGAAACATCCGGAGGCTTTTTTGTTGGGTTTTCTTTTGCGTAATTTAGTGCTGTTGTAATAAATAAAGTGCCCGACATAGCCAGCCAATATACCCAAACCCGCATTGCGCCAACCCCCAGCGGATTTCTGCATTTGGGTAATGTGCTGTCGTTTTCTATAACTGCGGCACTCGCCCAAAAACACAACGCCAAAATATTGCTGCGGATAGATGACATTGACCGCGCCCGTGTTATACCACAATACCTGCAGGATATCTTTGATACCCTCAATTTTTTAGAGATACCCTGGGATGAGGGCCCGCGAAATGTTGATGAGTTTGAGAAAAGCTATTCGCAATTGCACCGTATGCCCATTTATATGGAAGCGCTGGAACAATTGCGTGAACAGCAACAGGTATTTGTCTGTAATTGCTCGCGTAAGCAGATACGTAATGAGGATGGCTCGTACAACGAATCGCTTTGTAATTGTTTTAATGAGCGGATCCCGCTATCAACAGCAAATACAAATTGGCGTTTTATTACCAGTAGTGATGAAATAACCGTTAAGGATCATCCAGGAAAAGATATCAAGGCCACCTTACCTGCCGAAATGCACAATTTTATAGTAAGGAAAAAAGATGGTTCGCCTGCCTATCAGCTTACATCAGTAATGGATGATCTTCTGTATGGTGTCGACCTGATAGTAAGGGGTGAGGATCTTTGGCCCTCAACTTTGGCGCAGCATCAGCTGGCATCAGCATTGGGTGAGAGCGGTTTCAAGGATATTGCCTTTTATCATCACCCATTAATGATGGAAGCGCCGGGCAAAAAACTATCGAAATCCGCAGGTTCAACCTCCATAAAATACCTTCGCGAAAATGGTAAAAACAAGGCTGATGTTTATACTTTAATTGCACGTATGCTGGGCAATAAGGAAAACATCAGCAATTGGGAACAATTAGCTAAGCTTGCAGGTGTTATTTAAGCAGATATTATCGGCAATTCCCATCCAGGTAGAAAATCTTACCCCTTCTTCAACAATAAATTATAACATAGCGGGTTAATTTATTTTGCTAATTTGATCGCATTAAATATTTCCCTATGATAAAAAGGAGTTGCCTGCTTATTTTACTGTTTTTGCCTATGTTACTGCAGGCGCAAAGTAAACTTCCTGATAATATGTTCTACAGTACACTTCCCAACGGATTGGCTGTACTGGTTATTGAAGATAACAGCGTACCGCTGGCCACCATCATGATCACTTGTAAAAATGGCGCTTATACCGAGGCACCCGAGTTTAACGGACTGAGCCATTTGTATGAGCACATGTTTTTTAAGGCGAACAAGAACTATAAAACGGTCGACGATTTTTTGCAAAGGACGAGCGAATTGGGCATCCGTTCCAACGGCTCCACCTCATTTGAGAACGTGAACTATTATTTTACGCTGCCCGATTATAACTTAAAGGAGGGGCTCGATTTTATGAACTCCGCTATCCGCTACCCGAAGTTTGATCAAAAGGAAATGGCGCGTGAAAATGAGGTAGTCGACGCGGAGTTTCAGCGCAATGAGTCAAGCCCCGGCTATGCGCTTTCAAACGCGATGGATCACCATATGTGGGGCGACCTGTTCAGTCGTAAAAATCCTATTGGTGATCACCAGGTGATCCGTTCGGCTACCCCAGCCATGATGGATTCAATCAAAAACAAATATTATTTCCCTAATAATTGCCTGTTAACCGTTGCCGGAAATGTTAAGCATGATGATGTGTTGAAAGAGGTTAGCCGTATATATGGCAGCTGGAAACCATCTGGGTTTGATCCTTTCAGGAAATGGCCGATACCGGAATTTAAGCCACTGCAAAAAACAGATTATTTTATCGTGGAGTCGCAATTATCACGCGTGCCATTGCTGATGCTGGAGTGGGAAGGGCCCGATACCCGTAACGATGTACATTCAACTTATGCGGCGGATGTGTTCTCTTACATCTTAAACCAAAGTTCTTCAAAACTTAAAAAAGCGCTGGTACAATCGGGGCTGGCTTTACAGTGTGATGTTGGGTACTTAACCATGAACCATGTCGGCCCGATAAATATTATGTGTGTGCCAAACCCAACGCGGGTTAAGGAATGTTTAGCAGAACTGAAAAGGCAGATAGAGATGATGGACAGTGACGATTATGTAACCGATGAACAGATTGAAACAGCCAAACGTAAACTGGAGGTGGCACAATTAAAGGAAAAGGAGGTAACCTCAGATTTTACAGAGGTAATGTCGTTCTGGTGGGCATCATCATCCATTGATTATTATACGGGTTATCAGGATAACCTCAATAAAATTACCCGTGCCGACCTGCAAACCTATGTACGCCGGTATATTAAGAATAAACCCTACTGCGCGGGTTTACTTATCAGTCCGGAGTTGAAAGATAGGGTGAAACCTGAGGCGTTTTTCACCGCATCAAACTAAATATCAGCATGAAAAAAATATTTGTATTAATAAGTGTACTATGCCTGGTGATACCTGGGGCATTTGCGCAAACTGCTACAACCGCGTTTGATGTGGATGGCATAAAGGTAATATTTAAGCCTACCGTAAAAGAAGTGATCAACGTACGTGTGTTTTTTAGGGGAGGGGTAACCAATTACAAACCTGAACAGGCAGGAATCGAGAGTTTCGCGCTGGCTGCCATTACGCAATGTGGTACACAAAAATATAATGGAGAGGCATTCAGGAACATGGCCGATACATACAGTATTGATATAGGATCGGCAAGCTTATATGACTATGGCAATGTGGATATGGAGTGTATCTCCAAATATTTCGATCAGGCCTGGGACCTGCTTGCTGAATCCATTGTTAACCCCACTTTTGATCACAATGAGATAGAACTGCTACGCAGCAAAATAATCTCGCGGGTAAAACAAGGTGAGACAGACCCCGACGACAGGGTTGAAAATATACTGATGCAAAACGCTTTTAAGGGCACGCCTTACGCCACCGATCCGGATGGCGATGAAAGCACTTTGTCCACATTCACGGCTGATGATTTGAAGGCTTATTATAAAAGTATCCTTAATAAAAATCAACTGTTTATAGTGGTGGCGGGTAAAATAAGCAAGGATGAACTGGTAGCTAAGATACATGCTTCATTTGCCGGGCTGCCATCAAGGCCATATACTGCGCCTGAGTATAAAGAACCTATCTGGAAGGATAATAAAGTGCTGGTAGAACCCCGCACGTTATCAACCAATTATATAAACGCTATTATAAATGCCCCGCCTGTTAATAGTGCCGATTATGTGCCTTTCAGGCTCGGGATCTCCATACTGGCTGGTGCCTTATTTAGTGATTTGCGTACCAAACTTAATTTGTCGTATGATCCGGGTGCGGTTAGTGAGATGCGGCAAATGCCTTTTGCCCGCATGTATGTAAGCACAAACCAACCTAAAGTGGCGGTAGGGGAAATGACCCGGATGCTTAGCCTGGTGCGGTTGTATGGTGCAACCAAAGACGGATTAAAACATTTAAAAAGCGGTTACATTGTAACCAATTATCTGAAACAGCAAAGCACAGCGGCTATTACCGGCAGCTTGGGTATGGCAGAGGTATTAGGTGACTGGCAGATGGAAGAAAAATTACCCGAACTGATCAACAGCGTAACGGTTGAGCAGATAGATATAGCGCTGAACCAATATATAGTTGGCCTGCGCTGGGCCTATTTAGGTGATGCCGATCAGGCCAGGGATGCGGAAGAGTCGTTTAAACAACCGTTAAGGTAGAAGTATCAGGCACCAAATAAATAACGCGCCAAGCCGAATAAAAGACTTAGTAAGATGAGGTAAATTACATTCATCCTGAATTTCATCATCAGCAATAAGGAAACACATATCCAGCTGAGGGAAACGATATTGAGGTTTTTTAATAATATACCGCCCGGGAAAACTATGTCTTTACCCAAAAACAAGGTAAGGTTCAGGATAACGCCCACTACGGCTGCTGTAACCAGGGTTAAAATTGAACTGACAGCAGCATTGCCGTGTGTGTGTTCAATAAGCGGGCCACCTGCAAAAATAAACAGGAAACAGGGCAAAAAAGTATAAAAGATAGTAACAATAAGCCCGATGCTCCCCATCCACAACGAAGCATGAAAATGATTATAAGCCGCCATAAAGCCAACAAACCCAACTACAATAATTAACGGGCCGGGTGTAGTTTCGGCAAGGGCAAAGCCATCAACCATTTGCATTTTCGATAGCCAATTTAGTTTAGTAACGGCAAACTGTGCCACATAAGGCAGAACAGTATATGAGCCGCCTATGGTAAAGAATGCTGTTTGTGTAAAAAACAGGATCAGTCCCTTCCAAAATAAATGATCATGTGACAACAGATAAACCGCCATGAAAGGGATCAGCCAGAAAATAAAAAATACAGCTAACTGCTTTAACAACTGTTTTATGCTGAAGCCTGTACCCGGCATGGTTGAAATGCTATTGATATAGTACCCTTGTTCGTCATCATGTTTATTGTCGTCCTGTTTAGGTTTGATATTTAATAAAGATGGTTTAACATACCTGATGATTAAAGCCAAAACAATGGTACCCGCAATTATGGCAGGCAATGAGATGTTGTAAAAAAAAATGCATATAAAGGCTGTAGCAGCTACTGCATAATGCAACCAGCTATGCAGCGCTTTTTGCCCTACTTTAAACAGCGCGATAATAATAATGGCTATAACAGCTGGTTTTAAACCGTTAAACATGGCATATATCCAGGGCAGGTTGCCGTATGATACGTAGATAATGCTTAATGCAAGCAATATAAACATGGATGGCAGCACAAACAATATGCCGGCTAGTAAACCACCTTTTTTGCCGTGGAGTTGCCAGCCAATATAAATGGCTAATTGCTGCGCTTCGGGGCCGGGTAAAAGCATGCATAAACTAAGCGCGTGAAAAAACCTGCTGTTACTTATCCACTTCTTTTTGTCTACTAAAAAATCGTGCATTAAGGCTATGTGCCCGGCCGTGCCGCCAAAACTTATCCAGCCCAGTTTAAACCAAAATCGTAATGCATCTTTAAATAATGGTTTTTCCGGCGGGGTTGTGTTCTCCATGTAAATCTCTTTCTCACAATACAGATTCCCGCTTTTCACGAGCGCAAAATAAACTCGGTTACATCTAAATGGATGTATCAGCTATTTGGCGATAAAAAGGGGTGAGAATTTGTAAAGGTTGTATCTTTTTCTACTTAAATAAGCTTATAATCAGTATGGTATTTCTGATTGGTAAAGCTATTAAAGATACGAAAACAGCAGGGTTTTATCAAATTCCGGTTGAGGAAAACTGTGATTAAATGGTGCTTTTTACGACGATTTTACTAAATCTCCTTTACATCTGTAGCGGCTATCCAGCCGGCATTGCCGTTGGGTAACTCAACTTCAATCCATTGGCCGTTATCCTGCACTACAGTTACTTTAGTGCCCTCGTGTACTACAAAAATTGGCTTTGATGTAGGATTTGGTGAGCCTGTTGCTGTTACCGAATTGCTGAATACGATGGCCTGGTGATGATTATCGAAATAACTTACCTGCCTGTTGGCTATAAATATGGCTATCAACCCTAAAACCAACATGCTGATGCCGGTAAAGAATGATGCTTTTTTAAGCAGTATAACGCTTGTAAACAGGTACAGCACCAGCACTAAAAAGCCAACGATGAAAAGTAAAACGCTGGCTACCGATAGGCTGCTGGCAGAATAGTACAGGATAATATTATGCCACCACTGCGTAGCAAAAAATTCGGGCTGCGGCTCAACTTTATCAGTAGTTTTTGAGTTGGCGAAGTAGATGTTAAAGTTGATATCTTCATCGCCGGGCGAAAGCTTGTGGGCCTTCTCGTAATAAAGCAATGCCGAAGGGATATCGCCCTGTTTAAAATAGGCGTTGCCTAAGTTGAAATACAATACAGTTGACTGATAACCATCATCAACTATTTGCTGATAAGCTTTTATGGCAACTGGGTATTGTGCTTTGGCATAGGCTGCATTGCCTTTTTCAAAAAGTGCGCTGTTGTCATCGGCTAACGAAAATAAGGGCATTGCAAGCAATAAAAGCAGGTACAAGCCGCGCTTTAAGGGGTTATATCTTGGCTTCGATTTCATTGATAATGTTTTTTGCGTTCTCAAATACTTCCTGTTGTGCAATGCTGGTTGATGGCGCAAAACGGGCCATCTCGCACATATCCATAGTATCTTCTAATTTTTTGATCGTTGTGCTGTCGAGAGATCTGGCCTTCATTTTTTCGGCTATGTTCTCACGGTTCAGATCGGCTGCCGGAATGTTGAGTTTATCGCCCAGGTAGCCGAACAGGCCTTTGGCAATAGCCTCGTAAAATGCTGATTTATTGCCTGCGGTTAATTCAGTTTGTGCTGCGGCTAAGTGTTTGGCAGCAATTTTATTGGCCAGCCTGCTTTTTACCAATACGGCATCGCTGTTGTATTGGGTTAGCCAGCTTCGATAAGCAAATGCTGATCCAAAAACAACTGGGCCCAGTAACAGCAATACATAAAATAAGGCTGAATTATAAAAACCATCGCCTTCCTTATACAAACCTGGTGATGAACTTTTGATATATCGGATATCATTACCCAGCATCTTAATATCCTGCTGATCTGCAGAATTAAAGGCCGGTACATTTACCTGCACATCGCCTTTATTTACTTTTATGCTGAAGGACTTCGACGGCACACTTACATACCTTTTTGTAGCCGGGTTAAAGTAGGAGAAATCAACCGAGTTAAGCGTGTAATCGCCCTGGTGCCTTGGGATCATCAGGTAGCTGTATTTCCTGCTGCCTGCAACGCCATTAGCGTCAACCGTGATATGATCGTCTGTTTTTGGGTCGTATTTTTCAAAGTCGACCGGCGGAATTACCTTTGGCGCGTTTATCAGGTTAAGGTTGCCTTTTCCTGTGATCTCGAATGTGTAATTAAGCGTTTCGTTAGCTTTAAGTTCTCTTTTATCAGCATCAGCATAAACAGAGAAATCGCCTACCGCACCACTGAAGTTCGCAGGCTTTCCTGCCTCTGGCAATGGGTTTACATGGATAGTAAGCGGTGCGCTTTTAGCCTGGTATTTCACGTTTTTTACGTTGCCATACATATCATCTAATATATTACGCGAAGGCAATTGTATCTGCGCCACAAATGTGATAGCAAATGGGTCGATGGTAAGATCACCGGCATGCTCAGGGAACAGCACAGTTTGTTTAATGATAACGGTATTATATTTAAGCCCTTTATAAGTTTCTGTTTTCCAAACCGGGCGCGGGTCTTTGTTTACCACATCCTGGTTCCAAAAACCGTTCAGGTCGGGGGCTTTATCAGGCTGGCTGGCTAATATGCCTACACGGGTGTATAGTTTATAGTCAAGGGTGATTTGTTCGCCAACATAGGCAGCACTCTTGTCAACTTCGGCACGTATAAATAATTGTTTAGACAGGTCCATGGTAGTGGGCTGCGCGTTATCATCGGGCTGTGCCGCCTGTTGAGGTGGACCACCCATGCCTTGCTGTTGTTGCGCCTGCTGCTGGGCCTGCGTAAACTGTCCCTTTACTTTTATTTTTAAGGAGTTTGTTGTTAAGGTATGCCCTGCGGATATGATGGCTGCCGCATCAATGGTTAACGTTCCTTCTTTGGTGGCAGTTACAATATAACCATAGGTGGTGTTATAAGTAGTTACACCATTGATGGATGTCATACTGGTTGAAGGGTTAGGGCCCGACAATACCTGGAAACCATGAAAATCGGGCGGTATAAAATGCTCGCCACCTCCATCTAATGAAAAGTCCACTTCGAATTGCTCCCCTACCGCTACCTCGCTCTTGCTTGCGATTGCTGTAAACTTGGGGTCGGCAAACAGCAATGTTGTCCATAACAGTAGAAAAGATAATATGTAGTATCCCTTTTTCATTTATTGTACAAAATAATAAGATTACCAGTCTTTATCAATATGCGCTTTACCGCCTTTTAGTTTTTTATTTTTCAGTTTATCCTGCGTGCCCTGTTCCTGGTTATTCAAGGCATCCAGCATGCGTTGGGCATCATCTTTTGATACCTTATTTGGCTCCTGCTTGTTTTGCTGGTTCTGTTTGTCCTGCTGATCTTTATTCTGCTGGTTCTGATCTTTATTTTGGTTGTTCTTGTCCTGGTTATTTTTATCCTGATTGTTCTTATCCTGATTTTTTTTGTCCTGGTTGTTCTTGTCGTTCTTATTTTGATTCTTGTTATTCTGATTGTTTTGGTTATTCTGGTTGTTTTGATTGTTCTTATTCTGCTGTTGTTGTTTTTTCAGCATTTCCTGCGCATAGGCCAGGTTATAACGGGTTTCATCGTCCTTCGGGTTGTTGAGCAAAGCTTTTTTGTAGGCTTCGATACTTTCATCATATTTTTTGCCTGAAAGATAAGTGTTGCCCAAATTATGATATGCGCCTGCTTTTACCAACGGATTTGAATTTGTACCGATAATGTTGTTAAAGTTCTTAACCGCATCATCATATCTTTTTTGCTTGTACAGCGCATCACCAAGGTTAAAGTTACCCTCCAGGCTCTGGTTCTTTTTCTCTACCGATTTACGATAATCCACCTCGGCTTCCTTGTATTTTTTCTGACTATACAATTCATTACCCTCGTGGATATATGTTTTCGCATCCTGCGCAAAAAGCGCTGAAGCCGTAAACATCAATAATATGGCTATAATAAACTGCTTCATGGCTTTTTCACTTCAAACAATTTCAACCTGCTTAACCTTAAACTTTTCCTGTTGGAGATAAAGAACTCCGCAACCAGCAGCAACAATGCAAGCGCAAAGAAGATCTGGAAACGATCCTCAAAATCCTTAAACTGTTTGCTGTCGTAAGTTTTTTGCTGCATTTTACCCACCTGGTCCATCACTATACCCAAGCCGCTGTTAGCGCTGGTGGCCCTGATGTAAATACCGTGCCCGGCGGTGGCAATCTCCTTACACATATCCTCACTCAGCTTGCTTATAACGGTGTGGCCCGCGCTATCCGTATGGAAGCCAATTGGTTTTCCGTTATCATAAATAGGTATAGGCGCGCCCTGAGGTGACCCAAAGCCAACCACATGGATTACTACTGCTTTTTCGTGCGCGCTTTCGGCCGCGATAACAGCGTCATCTTCGTGATTTTCACCATCGGTCATCAATATCATGGCTTTGCTGGTGTTATCCTTAAAATCGTATGATTTCATGCCCATATCAATAGCCGCGCCGATGGCCGTACCTTGCACCGGTACTATATTGGTGTTGATGGTATTCAGGAATAACTTGGCTGCCGAGTAATCGGTAGTCATGGGCAACTGCACATAAGCCTCACCTGCAAAAACAATGATACCTATGCGGTCATCATGCAAATTATCTATCAGCTGCGATAAAGCCCTTTTTGCGTTTTCCAAGCGGTTTGGCGGGAAATCCTGCGCCAGCATGCTGTTTGATACATCCAGCAGGATCATAATATCGGCACCTTTGCTCTTCTTTTCTTCGGTACGGGTGCCTATTTGCGGGTCGGCAAGGCCAATGATCACTAAGGCATAAGCCACGATAAAGAAAATGAACTTTAAGGCAGGGCGGGAGTAAGATACATCAGGCATAATGCGCCCGATGATGGCCCTGTCGCCCAGGGCAGCAAGTGCTTTCTTTTTCCACCTGCGCACCAGCATAAACAGCACCACAAAAACCGGTACCAGCAGCAGTGCCCATAAAAAATAAGTATGTGCGAAACGTAGCATCAGGTTAAAGCTCCTTTAAAAATTGTGTTACTTAATATAAACTCAAGCGATAACAGTATGAACGCGATGATGGCAAAAGGTAAAAAGCGTTCGGTTTTTTTATGATATTGGGTAACCGCTATTTTAACTTTTTCAAGTTTATCTATCTGCTGATAGATCTGCGACAACTCGGTATTGTTATGCGCCCTGAAATATTTACCGCCGGTTATACTCGCGATCTTTGACAGTGTACCCTCATCCAGATCAACCGGGATCATCTGGTAATGAGTATTGCCAAACTGATCCTTAAACGGGTATGGTGCTGAGCCATTAGTACCCACACCAACTGTATAAACACGCACACCAAACTGCTTGGCAATTTCGGCACCGGTTAGGGGTGGGATAGAGCCGGTGTTATTAACACCATCAGTAAGCAAAATAATTACCTTACTTTTTGCCTCGCTATCCTTTAAACGGCTAACGGCTGTGGCCAAACCCATGCCGATAGCGGTACCGTCATCAATCATTCCGTTCTTGATATCGCTGAACAGGTTGATCAGTACATCATGGTCGATAGTGAGCGGGCATTGCGTAAAGCTTTCACCGCTGAATACCACTAAACCAATACGGTCATCCGGGCGGTCCTTTATAAAATCAATAGCGATATTTTTGCCGGCCTCTAAACGGTTCGGCTTGAAATCTTCAGAAAGCATACTGCCCGAAATATCGGTAGCGATCATGATGTCGATACCTTCGGTAGTTTCATTATCCCAGCTTAAGGCAGTTTGAGGCCTTGCTAATGCAAATATGATAGCAACAAACGCCAGCGACCGCAGCAAAATACCATAATGCCTGAAGATGCGCATGGAGTTTTTTGGCGATACACCAAAGCTTTTGGTGGTCGACATGCCCAGTGTGCCCTGCAACTGCTGGTTGCGCCACCAGTAATAGGCTACCATTAAAGGGATGATGAGCAGCAGCCAGAAAAAACCGGGGTATGCAAATTCTATTCCGCTAAACAAACTCATTTCGGCAGATCCTCCTTCTTTTCAGCAGGCTTAGGCTGCGGCTTGGTATGTACTATAAAGCCGATAGCATCTTCCATGCTTTTCTCATTCTCCGACTGGATGGGTTTTTCCTTGGCGAATTTCACCAAATCGGCCAATGTTAGTATTTGTTTTAGCGTGGTTCTGCTTTCCTTCGGGATATCGCGGTTTTTCAAACTGATGAAGATCTCGTCGGTAGTTTGCTCGTGCGCTGTTACTTGGTAACGTTTTTCCAGGTATTCGCGCAGCACATCGGTTAGCTCACTGTAATACTGTTTTACTTCGTTCTGTTGCCATAGCTTTTTATCGCGCAGGGCATATAATTTATTCAGGATGAGGGTATCCAGCGGCAGTATTGGCTCGGGTTTTACATATACTTCGGCCTTAGGCTTGTTTTTAATGTAGTAGATAATGCCCAGTACCAATAAGATTATCGCCAATATAATGGTTACCAAAAGCCAATGTTGTTTCAGCCAATCTAAAAATGTCCATGATACAGCGAAGGGCTGTTTAATGTCATAGAATGCTTTAGTAGTATCAACAGGTACCGCTTTTATCTGCAGGGTTACCGTGCCTGTCTTAAAATCGCCCGATGGGGTATGGATGGTAAACTCAGGCAATGTATAAACGCCGGTATCAAACGAGGTAACGGTATAGCTGTGTGTGATAGTTTCCAGAGTGGCATTATCCTTGTCGACAACAGTATCCGTCTTTAAAGTCTTTACGATCTTTACCTTGCCAATGCTATCAACCAGAGCCTGAAAAGTGGCATCGGTTTTAACCGGCATGTGCGCGCTGATGTGCAGCACGGTTTGATCGCCGATAGGCATGGTTGATTTATCCAGCCTCGCTTCGGGCTCAATGTTTTGCGCACCGGCCTGTAAGCAGAAAAAGGCCAGTATTATAGTTAAAATTATAGTGAAATTAAAATATCGTTTCATATTACCGCCTGCTTTCACGTTTTTTAAATAGTGTCATAAGTGGTTTAACATATGATTCATGTGTGCCTATCCGGGTGTAATCAACCCCCGATTTTTTGAAGGTATTGTCCAACTCGGCGTTTCTTTTCAGCGCAGCAGCTTTGTATGCCGTGCGTATATCCTTGTTGCCTGTATTTATCCAGTGCAGTTCGCCGGTTTCTTCATCACGCATGGGTACAAGGCCCAGGTTAGGGAACTCTTCCTCATGCCTGTCGTACAATTTCAGAGCGATGATATCATGCTTTTTGTTGGCGATCTTCAGTTCATCATCGAACTTAGGGCTGATAAAATCGGAGATAATAAAAGCTGTGCTCCGTTTTTTAATAGCGCCGGTAAAATAACGCAATGCCTCGGCTACGTTGGTGCCTTTATTTTCGGGCTGAAAATCTATCAACTCGCGGATGATCATCAGGATATGGCTGCGGCCTTTTTTGGGCGGGATAAATTTCTCTATCTTATCGCTAAAAAAGATCACACCTACCTTATCGTTATTCTGTATGGCCGAAAATGCCAGCACAGCGCAAAGTTCGGTAGCCAGATCCTGCTTTTGCTGGATGATGGTACCAAAGTTCTCCGATCCGCTCACATCTATCAGTACCATTACGGTAAGTTCGCGTTCCTCATCAAATACCTTAACGTAAGGGTGGTTAAAACGGGCGGTAACGTTCCAGTCGATAGTACGGATCTCGTCACCAATCTGGTACTCGCGCACCTCGCTAAAAGCCATACCACGCCCCTTGAAAGCCGAATGATACTCGCCCGAAAATAAGTGGTTACTTAGTCCCCGGGTTTTTATCTCTATCTTCCTTACCTTTTTTAGCAAATCCCTGGTATCTTTTGCCATGGCCCCCTCTAAATCTCCCCCAATAGGGGAGACTTTTTGATTTGATTGTTAAACAAATTTTTAAATATCTCTTTTTAAAGCCCTCTCCTTTGGGGAGGGTTTGGGGGTTTTTTATGGTACTTCTACCGCGTTTAATATACCGGTGATGATATCCTCTGAGGTAATGTTCTCAGCTTCAGCCTCGTAGGTTAAACCTATACGGTGCCTTAACACGTCGTGACTGATCGCCCTAACATCCTCCGGAATTACATAACCGCGCCTTTTTATAAAGGCATAAGCTTTAGCAGCAAGTGCCAGATTTATACTCGCCCTTGGTGAAACTCCAAAACCGATAAGGTTTTTGTATTTTGATAACTTGTACTGCTCCGGATAACGGGTTGCGAAAACGATATCAATAATGTACTGCTCAATCTTTTCATCCATATACACCTCACGCACAACCTTGCGCGCTTTGATGATGGAATCGGTGCTCACTACCGGGTTGATCTTTGCGAAACCCTGTGCTGAAATATTTGCACGTACAATTTTCTTTTCGTCCTCTTTATTCGGGTAGCCAATAACTACCTTCAGCATAAAACGGTCAACCTGTGCTTCGGGCAGCGGGTAGGTACCTTCCTGCTCAATAGGGTTTTGTGTTGCCAGTACCAGGAACGGTTCGGGTAGCTTAAAAGTGTTATCGCCTATGGTAACCTGGCGCTCCTGCATGGCCTCAAGCAAAGCGCTTTGTACCTTGGCGGGTGCACGGTTAATCTCATCGGCCAAAATAAAGTTAGAGAATAACGGGCCCTTGCGTACCACAAATTCTTCTTTCTTTTGGTTATATATCATTGTTCCCAGCAAATCGGCAGGGAGCAAATCGGGTGTAAATTGTATGCGGCTGAAACCGGCATCAATGGCTTTTGAAAGTGAGTTGATGGCTAAGGTTTTTGCCAGCCCGGGAACACCTTCCAGCAAGATGTGCCCATTGGCTAATAAGCCTATCAGCAAACGTTCAACCATGTTCTTCTGACCAACGATCACTTTGTCCAGTTCCATTTTTAACAGGTCGATAAAAGCGCTCTCCTTTTGGATCATCTCATTTATAGCGCGGATATCGGTCCCGTATGATGAATTTCCGGCTGGGGTATCCGGCGTAACAGGCTGTGTGCCACTATTTATTTCTTCCATGCGTATACTTTTTTTGAGGGGCGAAATTTAAAAAGACAATGCCCTTTCCGCAACCTTAAACGTTAAGTTTTTTGTTAAATTTTGT
>Ga0116227_10001284_pt1 | contig 55455 bp, 38 predicted proteins | sample S1TSphgellanicum_FD_89693 | JGI IMG/M metagenome (GOLD analysis project Ga0116227, IMG submission 89693) | Host-associated microbial communities from peat moss isolated from Minnesota, USA - S1T2_Fb - Sphagnum magellanicum MG | ecosystem: Host-associated > Plants > Peat moss > Unclassified... | reverse complement strand
GCAGTAGTATCTAGGGATGCTTGCCTGGTATTGGAGCTTTGGAGGTGGCTCATTGGAGGTTGTAGAAGAGCACTCACAACCCTCTCTTTCCAATCTGATCTCAACCAGAAAAATCTCTCAAAGAGAGGCATCACAAGCTTTTGAAGGGGTTCTTGCAGTCGGGTAGCAAGCTGATCATCTCAAAGTTGAGGCTGCTATTAATGACATGTTCCAAGCCCTGCACATTCAGGTGGACAAATCTTATCATGATTAGAGCTTGTAATGAACATGAATTGTTGGAACATAAATCTCCTATTTTGCAAAATGGGAGAAAGGCATTTATGCATGGAATAAGAAGGTTTGTTTGCAAACCTCATGCTTGTTCAGATAAAGTTTCCTAGAATCAGCCTTCTTACAAAAGTGGGTTTCCATCTAGTGGAGTGAAAGCCTAATATCTTCACCGAATTGATGTAACAGATGATAAAGAGGTTTGCAAAGTATGCCAAGATTTTTCTGGTCACAATGGTGAATGAACAGCAATGAGCTTACTGTGGTTGAGAATTCATTTGTGGGTATGTTTTAGTGTAATGTGGGCATTAGTTCCACAGAAAGAAAGTCATTTGTTTTATTTTTTCTTTCCATGACTAAATTATACTTCAAAGCCATATACAATAATTAGGGATCCAATTAGTGAACTTCACTAACCTGCCATCTGATAATTTCAGACATCAATTTCTTCACCGATTCCTAAACATCCTACAGTTGTAATTTATGCCAGTTCAATATCTGGACTTCCAAGTTCCAAACCTGGAACTCCTTCACACTCTAACAAACCACACGAACTAAAGTCAGATCCTTCATAACAAAGTCTTTTATAAAATGAACCCTACCCTTTATTGCAAAATGGAGGTAGAAACCTCATGCAAGGCATCAGCACAATAATAGCATAATAACACTTGGCTTCGGTTCAAAAGGCTCTGAATGTCGTGCATTAAATGGGTGATGAAAAAAGCAATGAAACCACCACTGCAGTCTTCTTCTGCAACACATAAAGCTCTAATAAATATGTCATTGATTGATGTTGTAATAGAGAGAACTGCTAGAATCCAATTGTGTATTGACAAAAGTGAAAACAACTTGATGTGGTCTTGTGCCAGTGGCAACATTCTAGCAAAGTTTTCTTGTATATGAACTTTTGGCAATAGGAGCAACGTGCATTCTCACAAGTCAAGCCTCATAGACAGTTGCCTGGAATCCCAACCTGCAGAGAGGATTGCACTGGAGAATCTAAGTCACCTTGCAATGGTTGAAATTCATCAGCATACAGTTGTAATCACAAGTAGTCATGGTGCACAGTGCAATGTAAAAGCCATATAAGAGCATTTGTAAGGATATGGACTTGCTACAGCTACAGCTTCATCAAGAACTCACAATATTTGCTGTTTGCAGCATTGTCCAATCCATTGAGCATTTTCCTGCTACTTTCTTCTGGAGATTCCCCCACTACGATTTTCCTCCACTTCCTCCTCAAGTCTTCCTTAGCAGTCAGTCTTCCTTCCTCACCCTCATGCAACAGTCCTTTTTTGAGGCATGGATGTTTGGAAGATTAATCTGGCAGCTCAAATTTTGGGCAAATAATGCATCCTGAGTTTCTTTTTCATTTCTGAAGCAATGGGAAGACTCAGTTACGATGTTGGCCAGCACTCAAGAGACAAAGCCTTGAAAATTTAATTGTCTCTTCATTTCAAGCTCCAACAAGCTTGTACTCTTGTGAGAGTACGCTTCATTTCATTTTAGCTTCTCCCCACCCCCCCTACAAACAAACATCTACACCTAAGGCATAGATTATCACACCTAGTGCAGTTCATAGTCACATGGTTATCATACTTTCAAAGACTCCAATCATGTACTCTGAAATACCATGTCTGGGAATTTAATTGGAAAAGCCTTCTGGCTTGCATTCTGACCATGAATTACATTTCATCATGGAGGTGGTCTCCTTGAGTTAATTCTGATTACCAAGTGTCAAGTAGTCCTCACCCACTGGTCCATCTTTCCAAGATTGAAGCCAGCCTCTAACAGGAGCCCGACCAATTCTCTGGAACCCTTGCTTTCCAACCCACTTGCAATGTCCATTGCTGTGTAGCCACCCTTGTTTGTATAATTTGGGTTGGCACCTGCTTTCAGAACAAAAAACAACCATTTCCTTGTTTTGTCTTGGGTCCATGTAAGGTGATGCACATGCACACTGAAGAGGTGATTTACCCATAAAGCTATTAAATGAATTTACTGAAAACCCTCTTTTAAAAGAAGAAATGCAACATTTACATGGCCACACACAACAGCAGTACAGTGTAGATCCCGTTGAAGCTTTGGGTCTGGACTCAAGTTCAGTCCACAATCTTCAGGAAACTGTAGAATCTCTAAGTAGCCCCTTCACAACATTCAATTACAAGTTCAACAGGAAAATCAATACAATAATGAATGCTTATAACTTCCTCAGTTGCTCATCCCATTTAAAGCCAGACGGGATTCTCCATGCATAAGCCTGCCCTTCATCCAAAGGCTCTCTATCATCAAGCTGCTGTGACTAGGATCCTAACCCAGGGACTTGGGGTTGATTGCTACTACTAACAATGTCTTGCTTCAGCTGCAGGTCAACCAACTAGTCCAAAACCTCCTTGTTATCACTCCACTGGGCAACATTTTCTAATGTGATGTAGTGACCTTCACATGCAATCAGGATATTCTTTAGCAGTGTGTCTCCATTGAACCCTGTTTTGTCTTCCATAATATCACAAGGACCCTCATCAAGCAAGAGCTCCTGAACTTCAGGCACTGCGACTTCTGTGGCAGCTTCTACATCAAAACCATGTCCTATAAATAAGTCCAGCATTTCTTTACTACCATTCAAAGCAATATAGAACAACAGCTTACCAAAAGCATCTAACCAACAGTGAATCCGAACCTCATACCATCACACAGGCACCGGCATCAGCAGCCAGAGGAGATTCAAAGACGTCTTCATTCCCTTTCCAGCATGCAACTTGCAAAGGATTGATACTTGGACTACAGTCTTCCACATTTTTTATGTGCTCTTTAAGACACATCATATGCAAATATCGACTGGATCTCTGAAATCAGTTCTCTCAAAAAGCTCAACAGAAGCTTTTAGGCTTCCTCATGCGATTGCCAATCCAAACAAAGTGTCCAACAATCTACCATGTCCATAGCCACTGGGCTCCATGTTTGATGTACATTACTAGTGAAGATCAACTTAAGTATGATTTTTTTTTTAAAAACTAGTTTTATTCAAATGAAATCCTAAGTGACAATTGTGCAATGGTGGGTAGTTTGGTAATCTATTGGTTAGACCCAATGCTCCATTGGATTCTTCCAATGGCTAGTATAGGTTAGAATAAGTCACAAGAAGTTGTCTTGCATCAATGTTTCATATTTGTCTTGGTTTCCATGACTTTGGTAGCCATACTAGTAGCCATAGCTTGCACACAAAGTAGCATGCAAGTTGTTGTAGCTAATTTTTTTTTTTTAAATTTGGAATTTCACATGAATGAATAATTTAATGACATTGTACTAGGATGATGTTAGGTGATACCATGACTAATTGTGGGTTGATGGGAGGGTATTTGGAAATGGAGAGATGTACCTATTGTTTATAGTGTTTATGACTATTCTAAATTATTATGTTATCTTAAATTATCTTATACCTCTTAAAGATAATCTAAGATAATATTTATGATTATTATATATTCTTAGATTTTCTTTTTTTTCTTTAGTAAAAACTTATTTTAAGAAAATAATAAATTAAAAAAATTAAACATTAAAAAAGACTATCTTTGGTTTTCTAAGCAAAACCTTGGCATTTTCTCTCTCGACTTTAAAATTAAGTTCAACAAATATTTCAAATGACTAAGTAGGGTATGTAGAATTCTTTCAAGACTAATGGGCAAAATTGCGAATCAAGTCTTCAAAATTTTATAATAAAAGGGCTCCTCCCAACATATAGGTTGTGTAAAGTGCAAAATCTCACTAATCCTAAAAAAATGAAGATAGTTTTTTTGAAAAAAGAATTGACCCTTTTGCAACCTAAACCATGCTCTCATGTTTTCACATGTCACCAGACACTTTGGGGTGAACAAGGTATGGTAATGTCAGATTCCATTATGAAAAATAAGGTCTCCCCTTTTACTTCATGGTGGTGATGCAACTCTTATTTTTCGTTACTAGTATGGTAGCACATCTTAAATATATGCTTCTACTATTATTTGAGAAAATTTGGGATATCTACAATATGTGACACTAAGTGTATGGTTGGCAATTCATAAAGACAAAACAAAAGATGAATAACCAAGAATTTTGATTTTGTTTAAACAAGTAATTACTTTAATGACAAAAGAGCACATGAACCAATTGGAATTCTCTCATAACAACTCAAAAGCCGGGAAAAGCTTTGAAGTTGTAGCTATAAGGACATTATTTGCATGTAACTTAACAAAGAATCACATGGTTACACATACTCCTGGACATTGTATTATTTCTTTGTGTCAATTTATTTATCGGTACTAATTGAACTTATTAAACTTACTGGTATTAGTTCAATTACTAACTTATTATTGAAAATACTAACAACTAATATTTAAAATCCAGAGTATGTATGTTATATTTTTCTTCTTTTTAAAACTAGGATTAATGCATAACCTTATATATATATAGTTGTATTATAAAACTAAATAAATCATAAGTTTTTACCCAATTGCAACCAATATATGGGACTTTATATTTTTACACATGTATTTTTTTTAATTCAAAGACAAGTGTCCTCCCTTGGGTTTATATATAAGGAATTGAATGCACCTATGAAGGTTTCCAGGGATCCTTAATGTTGTGACCTTAGCCCCTAGCCTTGGGCTCATGACCAATGCTAAGGCATGAGAAAGGAAAAAAAGTATGAAAGTGTCTTAGGATTCATGGACACTCTCACGAATGCATGAAAATGCAAAGGAGGTGAATCCCATGCACTCTCAAATGGGAAACACTTTATGAATTAAAGTCTTAAAATGTTTTAAATTTTTTGGACAAGGTTTCAAGGAACAAACCTTATCCAACTTGAGCATGTTTTAGATTGGTCATTGGAAAGATCTTAAAAAGTAAATAGGTTCGCATCTTCCATTTTGAATTTTGAAATGCAAGTTATGATCAAAAGAAAGGTCAAAAGTTTAATGCGCAATTTGATTCTCGACCACTAAAACCAAAGCATCAAGAGTCAAATTAATTCAAATTAGAATGTGCAATATGGTGCTGGAAATCTCTTTTCGATGGATATAAATTTTCCTTTTGAAACTCCTCAATCAAAGTTTATATGCATGAGTTATGACCCCACAAAATAATAAAACTTGTGACTTGGTAATTTCAAAAGTTTGCCAAGTCATGAATCTTGCACCTAGGACTCTCAAATGGTGACTAGGGATTATGAAAAAAATTAATAAAAAAAACCAACTCGAAATGAAAGAATAACACATATACGAAATGGGCATTATGTTTTCTTCATTTTTATTATTTTTTTAATGTGACATGGAACCAAACATACATGTGTTTTGGTGTCACAAAATGGCTCCAAATTATATTTGATATATATGACATATGTATATATTATATATACAACTATTTTAGATTTTGATCATTGGATCAAAATTAAAATGGTTGCAAATTGAAGTAGTTTTAAATCATTGTACATCTCAACCATTTGTTTACATTTTGACTATTGGATGGGGATGGAATGATTTAACATGTTAGCATAAAATTATATGTCACCACAAATACCTATGGATATTATAATTAATTTTAACATTTGATGACATTTTCCTAAAGTGAGATAAACTTAATGTGCTTTTACCTTAGGTTGCATTCCACTGCAATGTCAACAATCAACAAAATATTTAACTTTGATACCTTTTGACAAGCTTAAGGGTGCATCATTTAAAATGTGTTAATGCAATCAACATTTATTATCATAGTTAATCTTTACATTTACAAGTAAGCGTACTTTGATGGGTTACTTGGGCCATTAATGAGTTATGGTAGAAACTTGAAATTAGTTGCACATGGTGCAATGTGCAATTATAAAATCAAACAAGCAATTATTGGTTTTTGTATGATATTTTGAATGTTACCATTATCATTAAATTGAAGGCCAATTTCAATCATTGAAATGTGTTTTTGTGTGTTAGGTATTTTCTACAAGACATTAGTTTCTTATAAGTTGTTTTTTGTGATTGGAACCTAGTTCAATGTGAATAAGGTTTTGGCTTTCTTGTGTTTGGGGGTGGTTTATCCCCATGGTACAACCTTGGAATTTCATCTTTCGTGTTTTGAAATTTCAAAAGACACAAGAGAAACAAGCTTGTGTTTTGCGTGTTTTTGAACTTGGATTCTTGTGATTTGAAAGTGAATTTTTTTGAAACACAAAAGATTGAAATATGATATTTTGGTGCTACACCTAAATTATATTTTATCTTATCATTGGAAATATTGTTATCAAAAGGTTGTTTGCAAGATAAGGTGTTGTTATGAGGTAAAAGTTGCAACACAACGCAAATCTTGGTCTATTTTAAAGGTGAAAGTGGTTTTTTTGTCTTGATTTTTGTCCATCACCCTGTTGGAGTTGAACCCAAGTTTGGCTTATTATCCAAGGTGTTTAACGTTTTTGGGAGCAAAGTAAACATAAGCGGCACTTGTTATTTCAAGGTTGCGATGATTGGAATTTGCCAAGAATAATGTGTGCCAAACTATGCCACCACTATTGAATTTTGCCAAGTTCATCACCATCAAACAATTGTACCTCAAGTAGTTGTAGCTTGAAAAGTTACAACAAAGGGGGTGAGACATTGTGTAGGCCATCATGGCCATTTTCTCCCTCATTGGCATGTTTTCCTTGATCTTTGGTTATAATAGTTGAAAGCAATAATGGCATTGGCAACCATACACCATATACACAAGGTTGGCACAATTTGTTAATGAAAGCAGCGATGCCTTCATGAAATGACATTTGGTGTAGTTATACATGTATAAGTAGGACAAAAAGGTGCAAAGGATGGCATAACCTCAACTCATCATAAATCATGGGGGTGTGTCACATTGGAAAAAACATTCCACATTGTGGAAAAGATTGACTAGTGATTTTGCATGGTGGAAGTTGGTAAACTTGCCATCACAATGACTAGCTAGAAGGATTTCAAGAAGGAAAAATCAACAGCCATTTAAAGTGGGAAGTTTAAAGGGTGTTAAAAAGGGGGTCAATATGGACATTCTCTGTCCTTTTCAATGGAACAAGGCCAAGGGGTTGTGTTTTGGACTTGTGAAGGTCCTCACATAAAGGAATGCCCCAACAAGGGCAAGATATCTAAACCAAACCCACATTTTCAAATACCAAAGATTATGAGCATTGTGGTGTTGAGGTCATGACATTGACCATTGTTACTCATTGCATTTAGAATTGTGTTTTATCAAATCTACCAAAGGGTGAAAGCATGGTAAAGTAAACAAAAATAATAATTATCTCCAAAGCAATAAAAAATGGTCCAGTTTTTGACAAAATAAAAGAAAGTCTATTGAAAATAATTGAAAATAACATAATAAAAGCATGGTACCTTTCTTTGAGTTTATAATGAAGTGATTACAAAATTTGAGACTTTAACACAATAAAAATAGATAACAAGTATGTTTGAAAATGACTAGTCAAATTGAGTTTCGAACCTACTTTTCCATTTGAAGTTTGATGTATTCTGTTATAATATTTAAATGTTGAGAACTTACAAATACATTTTAGAGCTACATCGTGTTGACAATGAAAAATATTCAATTATTCATCTATTTTCACCTATTTGTACAAGTTTGGACAACCAATTTTTTTAATAATAATAATAGTTTTTTAAAAAAATCTATTTGAATGCATATTAGATATGTGATTATTCAACATCATTGTGATAAAATTAAATATTATCTTCATGTTGATCATTAAATAAAAAAACATTTCTACTTTCAATACATTAAAACTTGTTTATGGCTACTTGTTTTTTTTGGTGACAAGGATATAAAATTGTTTACTTTACCATGCTTTCACCCCAAAATCGATGGCAAAGGCAAAGGAGGACATGTGGAAAACAACAATTTTCAATCTAAGGGCAAGTCACAGATAAAACTTCAAGTAAAACTAATGATCCAGGCTAAGGTGGTGGCATGGCCATTACACAAGATCAATTTGCTCGATGGAAAAATGAATTACCAACATGGCAACCCATAAGTTAGAAGAAAAGAAAACAACAACATCAAATTCCACAAATGCACCTAGATATTTGAAATCAAATCCTTTTTTGGAATTTTTTCATGGAATAAAATTTGTTGGTTTTGTGCTAATGTTTTCGATGATACACATGTTTTTGGGGGTGAAACATCATGTTACTTTTGATGATCCATTTGAAATGGATTTGTTAATGGTAGTTACACATTCTAGTTCACATGCTTTAAAGCCATGTGGAGTTGATGAATGTTTTGACCTTCAAAGGGGTGAAGTTAGGTGCCAAATGCACTTTCCTTAATCATTTGTATTAGAGGAGATTGTCCCCACAACCTTAAGGGGTGAAAGCACACTAAGGGTGAGTTACTTTTCACTAAAAAAAATGATGCATAATGAGTATTATAATACGTAATAAGCTGAAATGTTGATGGTATCATTTAGTTATTCTAAACACAAGTAAAAGACTTAAAAATTTACATGACAAAATTTTGGAGTTCAAAGTTCATTTTGAATCAAAATTAATTTTGATCAACAGTTAGATGAAGAGGTTTGGATCAAATTAATGTACATTTGTAGTGTATAACTTATAGTTTTTTCAATGGCCATAGGGCCTCATGTTTGTGGTTCATGAAACATTACTAAAAAAAAGAAAATTGGGAAACTAATGTAATATCCATCTATAAAATCTCCTCCTATTTAATATTGCAATGATTTTTTTCTTATATATATAATGTATTTATTATTCAAAAATGAAAAAATCACTTTTTTTTTAATGAAATTTCATCCAGATTTTAAAATTTTCTAAATGGTTCTAGCTTTAACTAATGTATATCAATATCATACATCATAAAAAAAATTCACCCAATAATTCCATTCACAACCTTAATTAGATGAAGTATATATGAATTTTTTTCAAACTTTGTGATAGGTATTATTTTGTCATAAATATATTCCATACATTCAAGTTTTGCATTGTTTGTTGGATTTTTAAAAAAATTGAATAGATTACATTTTAATTTAATCAAATATACTTTACACAAGAAAAAATAATCCAAGATGTGGTGTCCATACATTACCAAAAAAATTAATTGCAGAATAATTATACTTGTGGTTTGACAATTTTTGGGGGCTTAGTGTGTTTTCACCCAAGCACAATGCATGTTCCCACAAAGCCAACAAAAGGAGGGTTTTTGACCTTTAGGTTAAATGTGAATGGGGTGATGTTGGGGGCAACTATATCCATTTGCCAAGCTCCATTATTTTTTGCCATCATTATGGCAACCCCTAAAGTGTGGCCATCTTCCATTTTTCAACTTGTAGCCACTTTATGTGAGAGTGGAAGAATGTTAAGCTTGACTACAAACATGGCATCACATTAAAGTTGTTAGTACCAACAATTCACTTGGAGAAACAACCTCAAGAGATGATACATTTTGAAATGGACATTATTCCTTCATGGCAAGCTACAACTACCAAGATGTTGAACCTTTTTGCACAACCTACCATTGATCAAACATTAATCACATAGGTAATGTTTTTGGTGTGTAACAAGGAAAGTATTTTTTAGCTCAAGTAAATTCGATTTGGGCAAACATTTTTCTTGAAGGTTTTATTGGACTCATGAAGTGCCCAACTAGTGATGTTGGGCTAATTGGCATTTGTGGGTATTGGCATGATGGATGACAAGCTTGAGCCATGCCCATATCATATTCAAACATCAATGGGTGCATCCAAAAAAACCCGTGGGCTAACCAAGATTAACATTTTGGTGTAGTTGAACCCAAATCATCCAACAAACCAATTGTCCATTCGAGTCCAAACCTAGTGACAAATGTTACATCATATGATGTATTGGTTACAAGCATTATGTTGTATCTTATGGGATTTGTATTGAACTTTTGGGAAGAAATTATTTCTTACAAACTTGGGTGGCAATCAAAAGATGGACATCAAGTTCCACTCCCTATCCATGATTTTGCACAAGGTGTTGGATTAGTTAATGGTGTTGCCATGTTGGCTAAATTTGCCAACACATTACCTTGGGGTTGAAAGCTCTTAGATGAAAAATTAGATGTAGATGATGTTTCACCTCCACTTGAGGACATGATGCGAAATCATCCATCTTATGTTGCCTTGTCCACATGTGACTTGCCAACAATGTGGGAAACTTTGGATCAATTGGAGATGGCAATGGATTGGTGTGTCCTATACAAGCATAACGAAGTTTACCACCAACACCACAATAGATACAACATTTTTGCCATCGTATATAGTTTATACAAGGGGGAATGTTTGGTAGTTGTTTGGGTTGTGGCACATTCCGATGTTATGTTTTTGGTAGCCCATTCACCTTGGTGACTGATCACCAACCATTGAAATGGTTCATGGAGTTTAACCAACTCATTTGGAAACTAGCAGGATGGGTTTTCAATTGTTAAGAATATGCTTTTGATGTGAAACATTGGGCTAGAACAATCAACAAGGATGCAGATGGGTTGAGTACAAACCCAAGTTCTAATGAGTCGGATACCACTAAACCACATTGGCATGAGGAACCAAATTTGGAAACAATGTTTGGCTAACATGTTATTTCATTCTTTTGCATTTTAGCAAATGGTTGCCAAGAGGTATCATGTTAAATTCAAATGGATTCTCTAGGTACTTCTAGGTATTTAAAGATAGAGCTTAATGACATGGAACTTGTGGACATTTTTGGGAATGCCCAAATGTTGATATACTTATAAATAGGGGAATTGGATGTGGGATTGACATCCAAGGGAAAGCATAGGTTCAAAAATATTATTGGGAAGGACAACACCTTCTCAAAATATGACTAGATAGGCATGTATGAATGGTATCATGTCTAGAATTGTGAAAAAACATTGTGAGAGATGCCTATGAAGAGTTGAGACATTTTGGGGTACATCATACCTAAATTGCTTCAGGGCCAATATTGGTGAAAAGGAATCTAATTGGAGGTTCAACAATTTGTTTCATGATGCGTGGTGTTTAATTGGGTTTGTGCATGATTTACACCCATTCTACATTTATAATATATACTAATCATGGGGTTTGGGTATCAATGGAGCTTGATTTTCTTGGGCCTTTGAGCTTGACTATTTGTCATAATTGATATGTGTTGATTATGATTGAACATTTTTCCAAGTGGATTAAGTTGTCTCCATTTTGGGACAAAAGTAATGAAAGGGTTGTTTATGCATTTTTGGACCAATTCTTAAATAGATTTGGCGTTTCAGCAAAAGTATTCATGAATTAAGGCATAAAATTTTGAAGATAATTTCAAAAGTTGTGTGAATAAGCTTTGATTGACCATAGGACTACTTTTCATGATCATCTTAAAGTTGAGGGATTAATTGAAAAAATGCTACAAATGGTGAAAAAAATGTTAACAAAAATATGGATTATAGAAAGGACGTATAGGTGATTGGGACATATAGTTGCCATGGTTGGCAATGGGATACCCAATTAGCAAGCAAGCATTCCTTGCATCATTTTCCTTTTATTTTTTGTTTTTTTGGGCACAAACCCTAATTACCAATATCCATTTATAAGGATGTGACCAAGGTGGTTAATCTTGATGATCCCAATGTGTGGGTTTTAGCTTATGAACAATGTGTAGCTTTCTTCAAAAGAGTCATGCATGTGGCAATGGAGAACTTGGCCATCGCACAACATTAAAATACATGTTATGATATGCCACCATTTGTGAAGGTGCTTCCACCTATACACTATCCATTTGATTCATTTTTTGATGTTTTAATTTTAGGTGAAGAAACAAAAAAAGGATTATTGTAAGTTGAATTTGTCTTTTTGGGTCAAAACACGTAATTAGGAGCCAAAAAGGACGTTGGATGTTAAACATAATCAATCAAAATCAAACATTTATTTTTGTATTACCATTTAAAACCATAGTAATCAAGGCAAGTTAGTCTTTTTCCCCTCATATGAATGTTAAGGAACTTAAAATTAAAATTCATTTGATTTAATTTTAAATTGTGGTTTTAATTTATGACATTTGAAAATGTACACCTATTGCATCACATGGAGTCAATTTTGCAAATGATTATAAAAAGGACGCATATAATAAAAATAATTTTCATTGAAAAAAATATAGATGATAAAAACATATTAACCACATTCTAAAAGCACTCATACTTTTTTAAATGTGGAATTTTAAACTTTAAAATTTTTAAGAATGTTTCAAAATTGCTTTAGAATTTTAAAACTTCAAGAGTCTTTACCATGTATAAATGGGTTATAATGTACATGACGTATTAAAAATGTTATAGCTTAAAGTATAATAAAACTAAAGAATGTGAAAATTTAATTTTTGGTGATGACTTAAAATTTTGATCATTTTTCAATATGAAACATTGAATCTGCAAGCAATTTGCACATTTTTACAAATTCATATATTTATTCAATAATTACCAACAAAAAAAGTGATGCATTTGGGAAAATTTAAATATTTAAAAAAAAAGTTACATAAATTTTCATTCAAAAATTCATTTGCATGTAAAAGTGCTTTTTGGGAAAAAAAACTTGCAGTCCTTTTCCAAAGTAATCCTTTTGGCACCTAGTTATAGGTTTTGACTCTTTTTTCCATTTGTGTGTTGTGAACATGAATAGTGATATAATATCACCTTTATATTGGTGAAAAGAGTTCTATACTAGTTTGTACCCCAAATGTCATTTTTATTGTCAAACAAACATTGAAAATTCTTTAGTTCAAATTGAAATTAAAAGGGTTTTTTCCTTGGGTGGAATCTTAAATAGTTTGCAACATTGCAAACTTGGATTCACAAATTCATGTGGTTCATATTTTTTCCTTCATGGCTTAATATATTTTTAAATGTGATTTTAATTAGGTTTAAACTTTAAGCTTGGACACATGTGTAATGAATATGTGAAGACTATAGTTTTTATTGATTAACATCAATATTTTATTCATCATGTTTTTGAATGGTTCATATTCATTTTAATATATTTTGGTCATGCAAACGTGCAAATCACAAGAAGAAATCTTGTCCTTTTTCACCTCTACACATTTTGACTATTGTTTGATTTGACTACATTTCAACTACATTTAATCATATTAAGTTTGCAAGTGGCTTGTTACACTAATTAATGGTAAATATTGTTCATAGTTGTTACATTCACTATGTTGTTCACTTATGAGTATAATTTGAACCCTATTTCATGTTTTAATAATTTTAAAACGTTGATGTGAAAATTGAGATTAATTTGTTTTAATTTAAATAATACATTTAATTGGTCGGTGATTTTTTTGACATCTTTTCAACGATCAACATGGTACATGAGATGAACCATCAATTTTTAACATGTTGAAACTAGTACTTATGAGTTGCATTCTACACTTACCATAATTTATTAAAACACAAGTAACAATTTAATATCCCACATTTATATTGGAACGAATTAGTGATTTTTTCACATCTTTTCAATTATCAACATGTATACATGAGTTAAATCATTCACATTTAATATGTTAAAACCATTACTCACAAGTTGCATCTTACACTTTTTATAATATATTGAAACACGTGCAATTTAATGTTTTGCAATAATATTTGAATGGTTCAATGAGTTCTTTTCACATTTTTTGAATTATCAATATCTTTACATGAGTTGAATCATTCACTTAAAGTTTATTCAAACCATTATTCAAATGTTGTGTATTACACTTATTAGAAAATATTGAAACACACATAACAATTTAATAGTTCACATTTATGCTTGAACAAGTTAGTGATTTTTTTCACATTTGTTGAATTATCAACATTTGCACATGAGTTGAATCATTCAATTTGAATGTGTTAAATCCATTACTCATGAATTGCATTTTACACTCATCATAATTTTTTGAAATGGATGTATAAAAACTAGACATGTCTCATATTTATATTTGAATGGGTTAATGAATAGGTCAAATGTTCATGCATGCAAAGTCTAAGATGCATGTAGACCTTTAAATTATAATTTTTCATATATTAAATTCTTGTACATTTATGTAACTTAAAGTGTATTTCCCCCCCCCTTTTTTTTTAGGCATCATGTGGACAAATTTTTTTATTACAACTGTTCATGATGCCACACGAAATCCATGTAAATAATCCCTAATTTTTTTCCTTTTTATTTCTATTGGCGTATAAAAAAAATTGTGTTAAAAAAAATTGACTAAAATTTCAAATTTCTTAAACTTAAGAACTTAAATGTATTATAATAATAATAAAATTATCAATATTATGTACTTATTATTTTATTTTAAACATGATTTATTAGTTTTTAGGGCTTGTCTTGTTACGAGTTTATGTTTAAATAGTTAGAGGTGAATTAACAAATTTTTAAAATTTTTTTTAAAAAAATGAACTATAAATGGTGAAAATAATAATTAGATCAATGAATTTTTTTGTATCTTTTCATTCGTGAAGTGATACACACTAGCCAAAAGTTTGGTGTTTTCCAAGTTCATCCACAAGAAGATTTAACCATGTTTTGGTTATAGACCATGTATAAGGAAGTATAAATTTGTTGAAATATTTATATATTTTGGCTACAAATCCTAGAACCCATTATAGACTTATATCATCAAAATAATTAAAAATGGACAATTTTGGTTTTTATAATTAAAAATCATTTATTGATGTTTATGGCCCCTTTCTATGTTTGAAAAACGGTGAAAATTCACCTCCAAATTTTTTTAGTTACATCATTAATATCTATTAAAAATTTTCCAAAAAATTTGGATAAGTTTATAATGATTTCAAATATTGAGCTTGAAATTTTCAAATAAATTAATGTTGGAATTGTTTATGTGTTGAAAGTTGGAATTATTTGAATTACTTTTGACTTTTCATTCATTATGAGTAACCTTTTTTTCTTTTTTGAACTTTTGATCTCAAAATTTTGGCAATTTTTTTTTTTAGAAACATTTTCCCTTGATTTTTCACAATTGTTTCCATTTTTCCCCAATAAGAATTGTCAAGTTAAAATGTTGGGTTAAAATGTTAAAATACCATGTTAAAATGTTGTTAATTAATCATTTGTATTAATGTATGATTTATGTATTAAAAAAATGGTATTGAAAATTAAATGGCTAATTTTTATTTTTATTTCTGTGGCCAATTTTTGCTAATTTAAAGGGGCAACAACATCAACAAAGGATTTTTTTCAAAAGAAAAAAATCAAATTGTGTCAAATTTAAAAGATATATTGTTAATTTTTTACAATAAATTATAAAATGTAACCATAATATTGAAGGATTTAAACAAGTTTCCAACTCCACAACTTATCTAGATTGTAAATCAAGTTAAACAAAAAGAGTTTTGTAAATTTATTCATGACATGAGATTTTAAGTTTTTTATAAAAAAATACACTTAATATTTATAAATTATAATGATTTTTTTAATACATTATTGAATAAACTTCAAGATCATATTTTCATTTATAACATTTGAATAAATTTTTGGAAAAAAACATACGTTAAAATTTGAATTTCTTAAACAATTCCATGTCAAACATAATAAATTAAAACTTTTTCTTTTTGGTTAATAAAGTTTTGAAGTTTTTTGGTGGTTAAGACCTTGGTGCACATTTCCATGAGGTCAAAGGCTCAAACCTTGATGAATGTGTGCATCAATGTATCTCATATAAATATAATGTATAAACATGTACATAATGACAATTGATGTCAAAATTAGAAAAAAATGTTTTAAAAAAATCACGGCATGTAATTCCATGGTGTGTTGTGGAAAAAAAGGAAATCCATGATTCCAAGATCCAAAAAAAAAGAAAGGAAAAAACTCGAAAATTTTGTATGATGACATGGCACTCTATTCCACGTCATATTCCATGTCATGATTTTAAAGGAAAACATCATCTAGTGCAACATGTGATTATCCAAAACGAACATAAAAATATTTTACCAAAAATGTTCTAATTAACTAGTCCTTTTTTACCAAAACCATACAAATTGCATATTAATCAATTTTGTCCCATTACATTAAAAGCTTGGTGAATTTGCGTAGTGAAAAAGGACAAGATTTCTTCTTGTGATTCATAAGGTGCAAGTTAATGATCGAATATGTTGTGATCATATTTCGATGTGTAAGGTAGAAAAATTGCTAGTTTTGTTTGAATGTGTTGTGGCCATGCTTGCAAGTTTGGATTTTCATAAAGATGTACCAGATTAAGGTTCATGTAGCCTTCTAATATCAACTTTCAAATAACTAATACCCTAATAAGCTCATATTCATACCAATCCTTATAATATAATATTTATATTTAGTTTTTCTTCAATTTAGTTACATATCTAGACTAACCTAGTTTCTTCCATCCATCATATTGAACATACTAGGACCAACTTAGTATTTGTTAATCATGATAATTGCACAACATTGGTTGAAACTAATGTTAAGCATGTATTACAAAAATTAATACATGGTTAAATTTTGAATTCAATTATTACAAAAACAATTGGTGGTTAGTAGATAATGGGATATTTGATTGATAACTAGATAATCAAGTATCATGTTTAGAGAATTGGGTACTGAAAAATTAAATTTTTTATAAAATGCACCAAATATGGAACCTCATGTAAAGTATATTAATACCCTCAAGTTGAACTAAGGTAATAACTATAATCTAAGGTCTAGTAAGGACATAGGATACATAGGTAGGGCTACATCTAATGTTTAGGGTATGGTTTAAGGTGGATATTTAGGGTTTAAGGTGGCTAAAGTTCACAAGTGTCTTTTGAGTTCAATAAGAAGCCGAACCTTTGTCAAGCCCCACAACTTTTCTGCTTGTTTTTTTTTTCCCCCTTTGTGCTTGGCACTAATCATGGTGTTGTTCCCTCCTCTTTTATTGGCCTTGTATATGGCAATGGTCATGGTGTTGCTTTTTCTTCCTTTGTGCTTGTGTGCACAACACTAGTTGTGAGTGTTGCTCTCTCCTCCTTGGTGTTCTTGTGCATGATGTAGTATAATTTGTGGCATCAATTAAAAAAATTTCCATGCCTCTTACAACCACACCACTCAAATACCATTACTTTCCTCCTTTGTGCTTGTATGTATGGCATTGATTGTGGTGTTGTGTCCCCTTTCTTTTGTGCTACTTTTCCCTTGCCTTTCCTATGCAAGAAGAGGTCATTACTTGTCTTACCCATCATATTACCACTTGAAACATTGGCAAATGAAGTAAATTTCTTCTCATTTAAAAAATATTTTATTTTATTTTCTATGTGTTTTCATTTATGTTTCTAGTTTTGTATGGTTTTTTTTAATAAAAAAATTGTACAATTTTTTGTTTCTATTTTTTTGAGTTCATTGTTTTGTATATTTTCCTTTTTAATATATTTTCTTTTGGTTGTTCATTTGGTTAATTTCCAAGGTTTAATATGTTTGTTGTGTAGGAATAGGAATTATAAATTATAAGACTTGCATGGTTTGGATTGAAGTTAAATACCACTTCTACAAAACATGTCCCCATTCCATTATGCATTTAATTCAACATCCACCCAACATTGAATGAAAATGGGGACATGTATTGTAATAGTGTACATTTATCTTAAATCTCTTTATTTGTGACACTTTTAAACTTGTATCATCAACATACATCATGCATCTTGGAATCAAGAATGAGTTTTGGATAATGTTTATAATTGTTTAGATTGCTTGCATGTTTCAACATTTTTAAATTACAAGAACAAATAATATAAACCCATTTACAAATTATGTCAAAATTTGATTGGTTTTCTCAACCTTTGTTTAGTAACAAGGGCTTGGTGAAAATGGCTCAAAATCCTATCAATGAAGATAGACATCTTAATGAAACATGTGATTTGTTCATCAATGAAAACAAAATTTCTATTGAGGAGAGAAGTGAAAATTAAATGTTTAAATAAAAAAAAAATGGAAACCTTGTCATAAAATAAATATAACGTGTTTTTTTATGTGTGATTCATGAATGATCATGAAAAAATGTGGATTTGGAAAATCTACAAATGATGTGTTGTATTGTTTATTGTAGTAGTCTAGTTGGTTTTATGATTATCAACCAATGAACAAGGGTCATGAAAGGTTTGGTGTCATATTTCAAAAGTAGTGGGATAAAACATTGAGAAAACATGTGAATTTAAAACATGGATTAATTGTAAGAAAAATTGAGGAAGAAGTGAACAACAACACGAAAACCTTAATGGAAAAACAATTTGCAAAGAAATTTCACAATCAAGGCAAACACATTATGTGCACCTTTAAACATCCAAAGGTGTCAAGGCATATTACAATTGGTTCATTTGAGGCATTTAAAATTTTAAGCTAAGCATTGGCAAGAAAATTGTAGGAGCTTTTAGAAAATTATGGGTTGAAAAACAAATCTTGGTTATGTGAAGGATGGAGCTTCAATCTAAACACAATGACAACAACTCTCAAGTTAATAGTGAATTGTGAGATTTTACGGGTGGAGAAAACTTTCCTTGAGGGACTTGTTTTGGACGTGCCTTTTCTACACAATGTCAATATTCAATTTTTAAGAAGAAAGTAATCTAAAAGCTTAGGATGTGTTTTTATCAAATCTATTTAGTTTGATTTGTAAAAATTCATAACAACACCTAAGAAATTAAGGAAAGTGTGGCAAGATGAATGATAGCTTGCATTGATGCAAACATTCCCCCACAAAAAATGAACACCCCTATGAAAATGAGGTAATATTTTCAACCATTGTCAAATTTAATCTTACATGATTAAAAAAATAAATTAATATATATTTTTTCATTTGTAGAATTTTAATATGTGCAAGTTTGCTAACAAAGTAATTAAATGTTCTAGGAGGTTTAACAATTTCAAGTAACCATTACCATTTGTTATAGTACAAGTACATTGGTCCATGTCATTGGCCATGTACCACCTCCTTTCATATTGCACATTTTTCATATTATTGTAGATTGCTTGTCTCCTATTATCATTACCTACATATTGAACTAGTCAAATGGCCATTGGTTGTTAAATGATGTTTTAAATGTAACCATAACAATGAATTTAAACTTGAAAGAAAAGACTAGCAATATTTCAAATACCTTGATGAAAGATTATTGAAGTCTTGATATGGAGTTAGGAAATTTTATTCATAACATCAAAAAGGAAGTACATGGGGCAATAGATTTTTTTTTCTCTCTTGAAAAAAAAATGATGAGAGAAGGGCTCACAATACGTTATCACCGATGTTGGATCCTAGACACAAATGTTTATGATCAGTCTTTGTTTTCATTAATCATGACCAATGTGTGGCCATTGTTGAAAAATATCACAAGAATTCCGTGTGTTCCTATGCTCCTTAAGTCTTATTGCCATTTGCATTTAGGAATTGAAACTTCTTTTGGTGACAAAAATGAGGAGGATTACATTTTGCATATTTTTGAAATGGTAGTAATCATTAATATTGAATCGCAAAAGACCTTATGAATTGAGAATTGTTACTATTCCAAAGATATTAAGTGGACACAAAGGATATCAAATGACCTTTGAAGTGGTGGAGGAAGCATCAATCCACGTTCCCAATTGTTGGGTTTTTCACTTGAAATTTTTTAGGAGTAATTGGATTTCAAATTGAAATCGAGAAAATATTTTCCCTTGTTGGCATATTCATTAGTTTAAAGAGAAGTCCCTTGTAATCACATAACCTTGAAAACTTGCATTTGTGAATAAGAATTGGCCAAATGGTGCTAGAGTTAGATGTAAGTCCACTTCTAATTTGGTGGAATTGATAGAATTGAAATAGAGTTAGAGGAAGAAGTAGAGGAGTTTGAGGGGCTCATTTGAATGAGATGAAACAAAGGAGATGTGACTAGCAAGACATTTTAAGTTTGTAATGTACACTATGTTTCTTTCCCAAGAGCCATTTTAATGTTTCAAAACTAGTGAGTTCTTTTGTTGACTATTTAAAATTTGAAATTCATGTGAAAGAACTGTGTTTATATTTAACCAATTAATGGGGCACGATTTGCTTGAGTGTTAAAAAATATTGTCCATTGCATTTTTTGGGTAACTTTGTGTGATAATGAAAAATATAATTTACAAATTGTAATATGGAACAAGCACAAGACAAAAATGTTGAATTTTTTTCATGCATATGAATATAAGTGATATTTTGGTAATATTGTATAAAACAAAATTATTGTCCTATAAAGGGAGATACTTCTTATATGTAATATAGTCATTACAATAAAACCATTTCTATAAGAAACAACTATTGTAATTTGATATGCATCTTTTGGTCCATGATTAGCCTATTTACATATATTGATGAGCCCCTAGAATGTTACGAATGTGCTGAAAATTTAACTTTGGTTCTCGTATCACATATCTTGATTCTTGTGTTGATGGGGGACAATCACTTGCAAATGTATTCAATATGATGTATTTTAATGCCCTATATATTTTATGGTTGAAATTAGTTCTCTTAAAGTGATAGCGATATGGTTTATAAATGGGTATAAGACTCTTAAAATATTTTTAAAATATGATTTTTCTCACCAAATACCCAAAAAAAATAAATTGAACCTGAAAGGAATAATGCTACTTGTCATGTGGTTTGAATGTTTGAAGATCTGGACAATTATGTACATACTTGAAACAATAATTTGAAAGAACTAGGATGGGCAGGTTCTTGAAAAAAAAGTAATACCCAAGCAACACTGGTTGAAAGTTGAAACAGGGTTGGAGCAGTATGGGATATCATCCCCCACCAACCCTGGCATCAAATCTCACCTCTCATTCTCTGGTTCTGAGGAGAGACGTTACAAATTTCAAAAATCATAGTAAGATGAATCATGATCTCTGGCCTATTTTGGCAGTAAAATGTTTGTTCAACATTTGTCTGTTGGGAATACATCTGATAGTTTGCTGGATACACACATCACATGTTGTAGTGGGATTATTGGAAAGCTCATTCTACTACATATATCATCCCCACCAACCCTCATATCAAATCTCCTCCATATGATTCCTATAGTTAGGTAGCAAAAGTTTGAGCCATTCCAACATAGGAAAGGATCAACTAAAAATGGTTTCAGACATCAGTGATCCATCCAGAGAAGAGCTTAAAATAGAAGCAACGGAAGCGTCTCAGTGAGTTGAAATTTTTATCTCAAACCAGCTAAGTTTTGTGTAACAATTTTTCGTTCTTCCATGAATCCAAAAGCAGTACCAGAAGCTGTTATAGCCAGTTTAGTCAGTTGCGTCAGACGTCATGGGGATAGAGATGACGGATCTCACCACCAGTATTAAGAAACCTCCCTATGGTATTATCTATCATGAAATCAGATGTACATAGTTTGTCTCTCTCTGTAACCCATTTGTATTTCATATAATCATCACCTGCTTCTGATTGTTGTGAGAAATTGTTTTTTCAATACAGTTATCTGTAAAGTCACCCTCTGTTTCACCCCCATCTCCTCTGCTTTCACCCCCTATCTCCTCTTTCAGTGGTATCCGCAAAGTAAGGAAATTTTATTATTTTTGGGTATGAAATGCTGAAACTCTGTATTTAATGCACAAGGTTCGAGAGTAATTATAGTAGTTGTACAGGTAGGAGCAGTGAAAATATATGTAGCAGCAGTGCAGCGCTCAGGAAACACAGGATGAAACTCTGTTTACCGCCAAAATTGGTGGGAAAACTAGTTTGGGTTTAGGGTTATTTCCTTTTGTAAAATTTTCATTCCCAGTTAAGACTTCGATGCCCTATTATGCCGAAACTGGCCGTTCTCGCCCCTAATAATTCCGTCTCTGGACTTTAGGGATAACTCTAATGGACACTTGAGGAATGGAAAAAGAAATTTGTAGCAATGACATCCAGTCGTGCTAATTGGGAAAAATCACAGTAATTGTACTTATTTGAATGGATTGAGCTTCATCACCCATTTGGCAGGAAGATCCAGAAGGGGCCCATTGCAATTTGAACTCAAACAAATCTCTGTGGTCTGATGAGGAGACAAAAGGAAATGCCCACTTACAGCAATGCCGTTTGCCATCACTCCCCAAGAAAAAACAGCAACCCAGAGCACCTTTTAACCCACACTTTCTGGCAGACCCGTTTGCATCATCAAAATTCAATGTGACGGAAACTTTCTGGCAGTCCCATTTTGCATCATCAAAACTCAATGTGACGAAAATTTGGTACTGAGTTATTCCTCAGATGGACCCGCTCTCATTTGGTGCTGGGTACCACATGCCACATTCAAAATAAAAAAGGACTGGAGCAATTGTTGCAGCAGAATATAAACATCAACAAACATGTGCATTCAGATAACAGCACGACAGCAAGTTTGCGGCAGAGAAGGATAAAAACAACAGTACCAACAACAACATCCTGCATTCACATAACGGAACGGAGGGGACTGACAGTTTTGGGTCTCAGTCAGAAACTCAAGGTTTAACTCTTAAAAGCCTAAGCCCTGGGAGGGGGGGGGAGGATCATTTTCTTTACCAAAAAGAGCTTTCAATACACTTCTTCATGGATCTATGCATATATTAAGAGATTAAAAAAATGCACTGTTGGATTTGAAAATATATATATTATAAAGAACAAGCTGTAAAAGTTTCAAAACTTTTGATAAATTTATGAGCAAGGTCAAGCATATGGAATGCACCAATCTAGAAGAGGGCAGCTTCTCCCCCAAGAAGCTATGGTAAAACTTTGAGCACACTAATTTTGCACTTGTAAAAAAAATAGTGAGACATTACCCATTAGGGATTTTTTGGGAAATTTCTTTATGTAACCTAAGAGGCAATCATCCACAGGAAGATGGAGAAAAGGGGCGAGCATCCCTAGGAAGATTTAGCCAAATCTGGCTATAAATCGATGCGGAATACGAATATTTAATTATTCTTCTATATTCATGGTTACACATTGAAAGCCAAATATAGAAATCTGACAATTTTTACTCTTTTTTCCCCCTCACTTAAAGTGCACTTAAAGTGATAGAAACCTTCAAAATCACTTCATTTTCAAACTTTTTATTTCTTATTTTGGCAAAATTTCATCAGTAAAAATAAGTCTGCTACTGATGCAATCAAGCCTCGCAACAACAGATTACATCTTACCTATCCCATGCGAAAATTTCAGATCATGCAAGGCTAGAATGAGTTGGATTTAACACTTCCAATGAATGAATGCTCATGTAATTTGGTGCTTCAAAAAACAATTCCCACGTTTGCAATAGTTGCCCCATTATCAATCTCTAGCCCATTGTTGTCTCACAATTGGGATTGACCAAACACCAATTACATTGCACTAAGACAACTAGGGGCTAGGCTAGGAAAGCTAACCAAGTGAAGTTTGAGCCTTGAGCAACCCTCTTCACACATGGGAAAATGGTCACCATCCCCACCCCCAATTGAAAAGATTTTTGTCTTGTGCATCCAACTGAAAGAAAGACAACATTTAAATATATGTCATCCATACCTATTTAAAATTATTTTTAAAAAGCCAGATTTGTCATTATAGGCATGTAGGGGTTAAAACATTTAAATTTGTACAATATTACCAAAACTAGTAATTGCATATGGAAACATGCATGTCTCTACTTCAGAGTCACCAAAAAAGGAATGCTGCTTTGAAGTGATGAGATCTCTCAAAGGATGACACCTTAACCATGCTCTGGGTTACCATTGTAAGCACTTGATGAGTAAGGGGTGCACCAGCATGGGTTTGTAATGTTTAAACTTTAAACCTACAGTGTAGAAGTTATTGAATTTTGAATAAATTTTCATTGAATTTTTTTAATAAAAAAATGCAAATTGGGGCCTACTCTTGATATTATTGGAAAGCCTTTGATAAGCAGGGTTGCATGAAAGGGATTTTATAAACTAAAAACCTAGTGTGTGGAAGACATTTAATTTTTGAGTATTTTTTGTGATTGAAAATTCAGTAAAAATGAAAATTTAAAATTTTAATGAAAACTAAAATTTTAACTTAGGTTAATAAAGTTTACCTTTTATCTTTCAGAAATCATTCAATATTACAAACCATGGAGCATGCTCAAAGGCCAAGCTAATATCATTTATAACCAAATTTGGCTAAATCTTCCTATGGATGATTGTCACTTTGGCTACATCACAAAATTGACCCCACAAAAAAAAAAGAAAAAAAAAAGAGAAAAAGAAGGCTTCAAAGTAATGAAAAGGGGGGGAAGTTCAAGAAGATTTAAGTTAAATAAATATTGTCCATAAATGTCTTTAAGAATGAACATACTTCATTGATAACTAAACACCTGCCAATTTGAAAAACTTGTTTTGATCCCATAAGCTAATAAGCCTCAGTGTATGGACAACACCTGTAGCCATGATGGTCCTTCATTGTCCAGCTACATTATTGGGTTTGCAGTCGCAGTGAGAACTGACAATTAAAACATGAACACAAAGATGGATACAGTAAAGATGTCTCCAAAGTGGACCCCAGTTGGGCCCCACTCTCACCACCTCTTTTTTTTCATTTCATCCTTCTGTTGTGTTATCCCTCAAGCATCCAAATAAGGGACCAAAATGGGGCAAACCCAGGTTGGGATTCCCAAACTAGGCATAATAACTTTTTTTGGGGTCACCTACGGGCTCTGCTATGAGACTATACGTGCTAGGGCTGGGAGGTTAGGGGGCTATGGTTATTGGCTATATGGCCATTAGTTATATCGGTATTGACTATGGCTATTGCTATTGGCTATGGGTATTAACTGTTGACAATTGGAAATTGGGTATGGGTATTGGATATTAGTTGCTCGTTATGGGTATGTGGCTATGGTTATTGACTATATGGATAGGTTTAGGTTTGGTCTTTTAGGGTTTGGGGTTAGGACAAGCTTCATGTGAGTTTGGATGTTTAGGGTTTAGAGTTATGATTTTTCAAGCATGGTCTGATTTTTAGGGTTTCAGACTTTTGGAACATAACATGGTTTGTGTAGAATATGGGAGTTAAAAATCAAAAGTTATAGTTAAAATTAAAAGACACAACTATGAATTAAAGATAATGATGAAAAATGTTGTTTTGAGCTCATGTTTTTGTGTATGTAAAATAAAGAAATTAAAAATCAGCCCTAAAAAGGTGGTTTAAGGTGAAGGTAAGTTGGAATTTGTAGATTTAAATTCTCATGGCAAGTATACAAATAAGAGATCATTCTTGTAAACTTTTTCCTATTTTCATTTGAGAACTTGAAAGATGTCTTTTTCAAGCTCTTCAAATGGTTCTTCTTCAAGTAGTGATGTTTTTATTTTGGCCTCAAGTAATGAGAAGATCCTAGAAGATATGGATCAAGATGATCTCATGACCTTTCAAATGATGTTAGTGACAATTTGCAATTTCAATGAATTTTTCACTTCACATGAAATGGAGGAAGGGATACGGCAATCCATGGACATAGTTGTTAGTGTTTGGGACATATTGGTTACAATGTGAGTCACACCAAGATTATTCTATAGTTTGGGTGCGAGTACAGAGATAGAAGTCAAAAACCATGTTGAATAGTGATGAAAATTGTGAACTTTTTTACATGTGTTTTAAAAAAATATTTTAAAGTTATGTTAATCATTCCAAGTTGTACTAAATGATTAATATGAAAGTTGAGGAAGTCAAATTAAAAATTTATTAAATTAAAATTTGGGTTTTGATTTTTAAAAGTGATGCTTGAAATTGAATAGGTGTTGCGTTAGATGTGATTAATTTTACAAAGGACTAAGTAAAGGACTATTGTAATAACATAATTTTGATGGTAAAAAAATTTAAATGATAACAAACTACTACCCAAGTTCAAAAAACACTCACAATTTAAAAGATATGGAATTTTAAAAACTTAAAAATTCAAAGTATTTTTCAATTTTTTTAAAAAAAAATATTTTACCACATATAAATGGGGTGTAATGTGCATCATATATAAAAAAAAGTTATAGTTTATGATATTAAAAAAAAACTTAAAATAATTAGCATATTTTGATATGATTCAAAATTATGATATAATTTCAAGATGAAATGCAAAATCTGGTAGAATTTACAAACTTTGAAATTTTCATATTTATTCAACAATGATTAACACAAAGCATGTGATCTATTGGGGCAATTATATGTATTTTTAATACAAGTTGCAAGAGATTTCATTCAAAAATTCTTTCATGTGAAAAAGTGAAAAAAGATTAAAAAAGATTCACTATCCTTTTGGAAAGTAATCCCATTGGCTTCTATCTATGTACTTGCACTCACTTGACAAATTTTACATTGCAAGAGTTCAATGAATTGGCTTCTTTTGTAATCCCTACCATAAAAACCCATGTTAGATCCATAGGTTAGCCTCTTATTTCATATGTATTTTCAATTATAGGCTAGGTTTATTTACAAATTTAGGTTTAGGGTTATGGTGTAAGGGTTAAGGTTAGGGTTTTCAAATCTTCAATTTAAGCTTTCAAATTAAGGTTAAAGGGTTAAAATTTTTAATTAGAATTAAATGTCTGATTTTTATGGTTTCAAGTTAGGGTTTAATGTTTTAGGTCTGATTTTTTAGGGTTCAAAATTAAGGTTTAGTAATTAGGATTTAGGGTTTCAAGTTTGTTTTCAGGGTTCCTCTTAGGGCTTAATGTTTAGGTTTGATTTTAAAGGTTTATTGGTTTTTTTTTTAGGGTCAAAAATTAAGGTTACAATTTGTAACTCTAATTTTAAGGTCTTCATATTAAGTTACTAAGGTTTGAAGTTAGGGTTCAATGTTTGGAATTTAAGGTTAAGGTTTTTAGGTTTGATTTTTAAGGTTTTCAAATCTAATTTCTAAGGTTTAGATTTAAGGTTTAGGGATTAAGGTTAGGGTTTTTAGTCATGATTTTTAGGTTTCAGGTTTGATTTGTAAAGTTTGGTGGTTTAAGTCTGATATAGGTGGCTTAGACTTAAGGTTTAGTGTTTAAGGATTAGGGTTAGGGTTTTTTGTGTTGATTTTGAAGGTTTCAACCTATGGATTAGGGTTTAGGTTTTATTTTGAAGGTTTTAAAATCTTAATCATAAGGTTTAGAGTTAAGGTTTAAGGTTTAGAAATTAGGGTTAAGGTTTTAAAGTCTAATTTTAGGGTTTCAGACCTGATCATTGAGGTTGAAAGTTAGGGTTTATTGCTGAAGAATTAGGGTTAAAGCTTTTAAATCTGATTTTGATGGTTTCAACCTAGGGCTTTAGGTTTAGGTCTAGTTTTTAGGGTTTTTAGACTTGATCATTATGGTTTAGGGTTAGGGTTTAACGTTTAAAAACTAAAGCTATTACTTTTATGTTTGATTTTAAAGGGGTCTTACTAGGGTTTGGGGTTTAGGTCTGATTTTAGGGTTTCAAATTAAAGCTTAATGTCTTGATGTCAAAATTAAAGCTTTTAGGGTCAAATTTATAAGGTTGTAATTTGATTTTTTGTTTTCCATCAAAACAAAGGACGTTCCAATTGTTTTACGCAAGCCATCAAAGTTGATATCTAAACAACACTTCTTGAACTTCATTTTTTACATGAAGCACAATAACTTCATGATGTATGTTACCTTCATGTGGAATTGGTCAAAATTTGATTTGTGTGATGTTACATTGTTCATTGTATCATGCATTAATGGAGCATTTGTAATTGAAATTGCATGGCCAACACTTGAGGAAAAAGTTGTTTTAGGTATTTAATTTCAAAAGTTTTCAAGTTGTATTGGGTTTCATTGATGGCAATTTGGTCAAGATTCGAAAATCATGGAATAACAAACTGCACAACAACTAGTTTAATAGTTGGAAGAAAATCTATGCAATGAATAACATGATCATTCTTGAGCATCATAGATTGTTCATATACAAAGACATCAGCTACCTTGGGTCCTATCATGATGTGAACATTTTACAACAATTGAACATTTACCGAAACTAACATCAATATTTCATTCATGAAGATGATAACTTTGAGTATCTCTTAGGAGATCCAAAGTACATGGGTGAAAAGATGTTCATTATTTGCAAAATAGGGTGATGGGAGTTTGCCCTAAATGCAATGACAATAGTCAATAAAATGGATGTAGGTTTTAGGGTTCAAATGGAATGGGGGATTGGTGGATTGAAAAGAAAATGAAGATGCCTAATGAAGAGGTTCAATTCAACTAAGCCAAAGTATACACATTTGTTTTGAACTATAATTTTTCTCACTAACTTCCTATGTAAAAGGCATATGGACCTCAAATTTGAAGTGACAAGGGACCAAAATCTTGATCCAACTAGACATGGTTAATAACGAAAAGAATTTTTAAAAAAGGTCCAAAATTGTTTTAACCTCTTATTTAAATTTCTCTTTTGATATGATACTTAAATCTTTAATTGCCTTTATATTTTTAGTGTTGATTTTTTTTTTTTTGGGTTCATTGTTGATTTCCATTTTGCTTATTAGGAAGACATTTTAAAATATCAAATGTGGAAGCAAATTGGGATATGCCATTGTTGCCATGTTCTTGGATTGGTTATGTAACATTTTTTTTTTGGTCACCATCCACTCACCATCATCTATAGATTATTTATGATCAAAGGATCTACAAAAATTAGGTATGTAAACTTAAAATTCGGGTGTTAGATATAGGAGTAGACATCTTAGAATTGGTATGGGTATGCCATCTGTTATACCTTAGTAACTTTTCAAAACATTCCCTAAAGAATGTCCATCTATGATTTTCATTTACATTCTAGCACCATCACATTAAAACATTACCTTTTCATTTCCCTCATTGGAATTTCCTAACTTCAATTCTTTCAAAACTCACACACCTTGTCTTTAAATATCCCTTTCACAAACCTAGAATTTGAATATTTAGCTTTGTAATTAACACACATTGATATCCAAATTGCATTAGGAATTAGTTGGGTCATTTGTTTTTTACATATGTTGTAAATGGAAAAAATGTGTGGTATAGGATGTGGGCATGGTGTTAATGTGAAAGATTCCAGTATTTCCTAGGCAATTTTTCTTTTCAAGGTGCCTTTGTATTGGGCAAAACTATTGATTCAAATTATTATGTTTGAAACTAATCATCATTATCCATGACCTCAATGGCTACCATGGATTTTTTCATCCTTTTAATCATGCCAACAAACCAAAAAAAACATACATCATCACATTTAATCACATGTTCAATATCTAAAATTTTCAAATTTGTCTTTAAATTTCAATTGTTTGATCATTTGATCTCCAAACCCACTTTTTGGATTTCAAGGTTTTAATGGTCATTAGATTTGAACAAGACTATCTAGATTTTGACCCATACAAAGCTATTAAGGGTTGTCATATGAACTATAGACTTGTAATCAAGTTTTTGGTTCAGTAAACTAATCATACAAACTAGATTAGATAAATACATACCCAAATGAGTTGTGAACCTACCTTTGAGTTTCAAGTTCAAACAACCACCCATACAAGTAGAATGGATAAAAACTAGAAACCCAAATGAGTTGCAAACTTGTAATCAAGTTTCAAGTTCACATAACCACCCATACACACCATAATGGTTCATAATAGAAGAGCCTTGTTAATTACAAACTTGCCTTTTAGGTTTCAAGTTCACATGACCACACATGAAGTTAGAATGCATCATAATTAATGTGTTTTGAACCTATCATCATTCTCCATGACCTTTATGGTTGTCATGAGGGTTGCCATCCCTTTAATAAATTAAAAAAACCAAATTCAATTAAACCTTAATTCAATATTTAGATTTTCATACTTGTTTTTGGATTTGGATAGTTTGGTCACTAGATTTTCATAAGGTAAAAAACATAACCATAGACCCCACACATGCATACAAAGTTGTGAATTTGATTTACAAATTGCCCAAACATGATTTAGATTAAAATAATGTTGTTAGATTCAACAAAATTGGTCCTAAATTGACATGTTTAAATGTTACAAATTGTTCAATGAAGTTAGGTTCAATTGACATGGTTTAAAATTGACATGTTTTAAGAGTTACATGCCTACCACATATTTTTCAAGTTCAAATGAACATCCATACACACCATATAGTCCCAACTCAAATGTTTTAAGAGTTGCAAATTGTCCAAATATGTTTTAGGTTCAAATGAATACCCATACACACCAAACAATCCATCATAGACATGTTTTAAAGAATTGTAAACTACCCAATTAGATTTTTAAGTTCAAATGAGCACCCATACACACTAAAGTTTTGTTTGAATTGAGGCTTGATAAAACTTGTAAACCATAGAAATAGGTTCGACATTTAGAAGAAAGTGCATAAAAATTATAATGGAACCAAATTGGAATTAATTTGCAACCCTCCAACATACGTTTATGGTTGCAATAATACACACTAGATTGGAGCCAAATTGATATGTTATATGAATTGTAGACATCCAACATAGGATTCAAGTTCAAATGAATACCCATACAATTGAAAAGTTTAGTGAATTATAGACCTCCAACATAGGATTTAAGTTCAAATGAATACCCATACACAATAAAATAAACCTTGATTGGAATGCTTTATGAATTACAAACCAACATATTATGTGTCAAGTTCAAATGAGTACACCATACACACCAAAATAAGCCATGACTATAATGTTTTATGAACTGTATATCAACATATTTCCAAGTTCAAATGAATACACATGACACATTAAAATAGGCCATGACTTGAATGTTTTATGAATTGTAAACCTAAAAAATAGGTATTAAGTTCAAATCAACAACCATATACACCATAATTAGCCTTAGTTTTTGTGTGTTGCAAACTTGGACCAAAAGAAATATGGATCAAATGAATACACCATACACACTTGAATGGTGCCAAAATGATATGTTATATGAACTGCAAACCTCCAACATGATTTTAGGGGCAAATGAGTACCCACACAAACCAAACGTAATCTTCATGAAATGTTTTATGAATTGAAACTTAAAACATAGTTTTAAGTTCAAATGAATATGCATACATAAAAAGCCAACCTAATTGAGGAGTTTTATAAGATGCAACCCATAAAAATATTTGCGGCTTTCAAATAAAAACCCATGGAATCAAATCTCAAGGTTTTATGATATACAAACCTTCAACATAGGATTCAAGTTCATAAGAAAACCCATACACACCAAAATGGAATCAAATTGACACATTTTATGGGTTGCAAACCTTTAACATAAAAATCAGGTTCCCATGAAAACCCACACATACCATAATGGAACCAAATTAACATGTTTTATGAGTTGTAAGCCTTGAACAAAATATTTAGGTTCACTTGAAAACCCATACAATTGAACACAATCTCTAATGTAGGTTTCACATTCAAATGAATGCCCATACACATCAAATGTACTTTAATTAAAATGTTTTATGGGATATGAACATCTTTCACAATTTCAAGTTCAAACAAATACCCATATAAACCAAGATCAACCCTAATTGAAATGTTTAATAAGTTGTAAACTTCCAAAACATAAATGAATAATTGGATGTTTGCATAATTGCATTTATGTACATGAATTTACAAACAAATTGTCATGCGAAATTTTAAACATTGGGCTTCAAATTCCAAATGTTGTTTAAAAGAATGCCTTTGAAGCCCTAGGTTGCAATTGTGGAGGTAGTAAACATTTTAATGTTTCACAATTTTCAAGGTTTGCCATTCCATGGTATTGCCAACAACTATGTCAATTTCAATTCATTCAACAAAGACATCATATCATTGATGGGTCCATAGGCAATTTATGAGAATATGCTCAATCACCAAGGTATTTGTAAAAGGAGGGAATAGACATCTAAGTTTGTGACCATGGGGGAGGTTTGGGGTACAAGGTTTTAGTGTTTCTAGAAGCAAAACTAGAGCTTTTATTTTTTGAGGCAATACAAATTGGTCTAGTCTTGTAAGCTTAGATTGCTTCAAGGAATCTTTAAGCCATGCACTAATTAAGGTTTGCAAAAACTCACAAACCTTGTGACAAAAAATGAAAAAAGACCGCAAGGAGAGGAAAAAGGCTTGATAGAAGATAAGGTCTTTAGTGAGACATTCATAAAAATTTTCATATTCTTGCATTGCTTGAGCTACCAAAACCATAATTTCTCTTTGGGTGGGCCACATTTTGCCTTAAAAGAATGGTAAATGTTGCAAATGGGTCATTACTACAAAACTTTGGCAACCCAACTCTTATGCAAAAGGAGCAAATTCCTCAAGTGTGCTAGCCATAAATGGGTGCTCTAGAGCTGACCTTATCTATATCCTTTGCACCTCACCTCTCCCTTCCTCTTTCCTTTACATCTCTCTTCTCTCTCCTTTGTAAATATTAATTGTGCTAATGAAGATGCATGATTGTAACAAAAGAAAGTGGCAATAGTTGAGCTCAGACTTATCAGTTTGTGATGCAAGATAAAAGCGATGGCCTTTCATTGTTTTCAATTAGGTAAGGAACTTGACATGAACTCATATGGACTCTCAAGTAGCTATTTTGAGTTTGGGGCCCACTTGGGCCCCTTTGTAAAAGTTTTGTGGTGTCTTCTTCATCCGGTCCCATGAATTGAGCAAACACATAATTCCAGTGCCTTGTTTGTCTCACTTTATGGATGACCTTTGTACCTTACAAGTTTGAGAGCCACACTTGTGACATAAGTCTTTCTTCAACTTGGTCTTCACTACAAGCATGCTTTCACATCATACTACAGTTTGATGTTTAATGATGCATTTTTAGAGAGGAGGGTTTTATCGTGTGAAAGTGACCTGGCTCTTGTGAACTGAGAAGACATTATGCATTTTTTCACTTGTACTCTACTGCCTGCACTCCAATGAGAGTCTTACATTTTCCCTGTGTATAGGGTCAGAAGAATGTTCTTTGACACAACTACAACTTACATTAGGTGGTTAGTTTTTTCAGACTCACTTTTCCTTCACCAATTGTCATGTGTTTGCATCGGCACCTCATTATAGAATTTAACCAATAGAAGGCTCTATCGCCATTGCTATGGATAAGCTAACATGAAATAGCTGAAACCCTACGGAGAATGAATTGGGTATGAGATCTGAACAATTTGGTTAAGGTTCCTATCGCCAACAGTGGAGGGTAGGCCACCAAAGTTTCTCCCTGTTGTTCATTGTGGAAGGTTAGGGCCGCACTCAACTATCAATGTCCTGATCACTCTCCCTGCCAGTCTAGGTTGCTTGATACATTCCCTAGTACCTTGGCCAATTTGATACTAATTATATCATTTTCAGAAATGTTGAAAATTTCAAAAATTATTTCTTCCAAATCAAAAAAATAATTGTGAAGGATAATAGTGAATATGTAAGAATATTTCGTTTGTTGAAATGAAAATTTCAAAATTAATTAATTATTCGATGGACATGTGTTGAAATGGCCATGGTACTACAGATTATGATTACTAGTACATATTTCTTATTGTACTTGTAAGAGATCTTCCAAACGTAAGGCTCACTCTGCCAAAGGGAAGGCATCTTATGTTTTTAAGAAGGAACAATTTGTTTTGAATTTGTCTGTACAAAATGAATGTTTCTGGTGGTGCTTTCCATTGAGTTCATCCCTCGTGTCAAGGTGCAACCAGGATATGTGTCTGCCTGCAACTGTTGTCTTGGATCCCTTATTCTGGTAACCTGGGGCCTTACCCTAAACTGAAGTTTCCATAACCATCGTTACCCTTGGTTGGTTAAGGTTCCAAAAGGCCAATAACTAAGTTCCATAAGAATTTTTCAAGTGTATGTGGAGGACAACTTGCCCTGACTAAAGTTTTGGCTCAACAGAGGATGCACCTTTTGCATAAGGTTCCTTAAAATGAATGAAGACCCTTACACATAAGGTGCTTCTGTCCTCACCTATCAAATGAATCACAGCCATCTGTGTATTCCTCATTAGAGTGGGTAAGGAGTAAGGACCTCAAATGGGGCCTTTCTGAGAATTGGACCCGAACTCGGCTCCTCATTCCACAACAGTACTGTTTTAGTCCTTACCCAATACACAACTCAGTGTATAACCAAACCCAATTGTAATTGGCAAACCTAGAAATTGACCAACACAGGAATTCACAAATTCTGTGGGATTGAAGAAATTTTCCCATTCAGTGACCAGTTTTGGACCCCAATTCTTCTACTTTTGCAGGTTTTTTCTAAATTGGCTTGTTGCTTGTACAAGTATTCTTGTACTTTTGTAGGTTTTCTCTAGATTGGATTGTTGCTTGTACAAGCATTCTTGTACTTTTTTAGGTTACTTTTGTCTTTTTATTGGGATTGTTGGGATTGTTGCAGGTCTTCGGGTTGAAGTTTTGGTTCTACTTTAGTCTGTCAAACATATTGATTGACCTGTGAAGGTAACAGCAGGCAATTTTTGCTGCTCACAAAGCTTTGACCGGCCATTTTGGGCAGCTCCTCTAGGTCTTGTGTTATGCAGGTGGCTGTAAGTTTTCTAAGCTGACAGGTTGGGGGAAAGTATGTTCTCCTTGCTGAGCAGTTGTCCTCTTGGGTTTAAAGTATAGGGGAAGACATGTCCATTAGGGCATGCCATGGGGTGATGGCCAGGGCTATAGCCTGAGTGTTGGGGCCTCAGACATGGATTATGCCCTCCAGGACATGCCTTCCCCAGTGTAAATACCTAAATGGTTTTTTATGGGATATTTACCTTCATGCATGATGGACACACCTTCCACAATAACGGAAGTTGCATTGAAGCTTTGGAGGCACATTCTGCCTAGTGAAGTGCGTCTACATATAAAGGGCAAAAAACTTGCAGGTATTCACATATTGTGAATCAATGGTATTGCTCCCAATCAATACTGGAGCTGCCCATTATGCTCTGGAACAGCCCCTGGTTGACCCCCTAACCACTAAGCTGACGATCACTTTTCCCTAACAGATTTGCCAGGTTCCAGGTCCATTCCATACCGCTTCAAATTTTGCCGGAGGAAACTTGGAGAGAATTTGTCAGAACATTCTGGTAAAGACCCAAACTGGAAAGGCTTTTATAGTGCCCTTGATTGGTCGGGTCTGTGTGAGTGAAATATTTACAGAATATCAGCAACTTTTTTGACACCAGACCATCATTCCCTGTGAGACCTTTCTCTCCGTGATAATGAGTGAACAAAAATGTTAAGCAGGGCCTAGGGTATTGGTTGCACCATGTGGACTGTATATGGAATAGCAAAATGGCTATTGCACTGGCCATAAACCATGGTATGGGATATATATTCCCCCATTCAGACCCCAGTAGTGGGAATATCCCATTACAAAGGATCGGATACCCTTGGCTGTTGGATTTTGATGCTCCCAATGTGTTCTCATCAAGTTCCCACCAAGTTCCAATCAAGTTTTCAATGTGTTCCTAACATGTTCACCAAGTTAGCAATGTGTTTTGCAAGATATTCCCCATGTCAAACAGCTTATCCCAGAACCTTTGCCCAGAGTTGAACTGTCATAACTTGTATCGGCCAGCCAAAGGGAAACAAGTGTATAATTCAATGTTGGGACTGCAAACTTCTACTGGGGGAGTGTCCAAAGTTTCAAATTTGGTTTTTTTTGGTGATGGGCCAATCAAAGTGGCTCATTGCCCAACACCAAAAAAGAAAAAACAAAAACAAAAACAAAAAAAACTTTGATATACACCTCCATAACTCATTAATAGAACCAACAATAGGTACTGCAGGTACCCAGCTCAGGAGGGTAGCCAAGTGGGTTGCACTTTATGATGATGTATGGACATGATCGATCGGGGAAAGAAAAAAATGAAAGAACCCACCATAGCCTAGTGGGAACTATGACAAAATTTGTGCAGCATTGGGCCTAGCTAGCTCAACTCAAATGTGTTTGGTACAAGAGAGGAAAGGTAGGTGAATTGCTAACCGTTTTATTCCCCTGACATTACATACAGTATGTGCCCATAATTGTTAATGCAGTGAGTACAAGAGTTGGGTTGCAATGTTTTTTCCCCCAGTCTGCCCTTTGCCCCCATTGTTTTCCACCTTGGCATTTGTAGACATGTTTTGGATCCATGTCATACATGTTTTGGGCAGTTACGAGTGCTAGGGGGTATATAACATGCTACGTTACCCTTGGCACATGCTACCTGGCGTGTTATGTGCCCCTCAGCACTCGTAACGTGGGAGGTTATGGGTGCAAGACATGATAAGGTGAGAAAAAGTCAGGGCAAAGGGCAGACTAAGGGGAAACAAATGCAACAGTGGTCTTGTACTGACTGCATTGACAACTATGGGCCATATGTAATGTTAGGGCCAAAAATTGTGCAGCATTGGGCATAGCCAGCTCAACTCAGCTGTGTTTGGTACAGGAGAGGAACCGTAGGTGAATTGCTAACGGTTTTTGTTGTGAGATTCTGTGTATCTAGAGACTGGGTTTGTCTTGGTAGTTTGTTACCAACTTACCAGCTTCCACAAAATTGCTGGGTTGATAGGTGGAATAGGGCATTTCAATGTAGCACGACATGATATCTTTGTTTGCAAGACATTGAAAAAACAGCAGATTGTAACTTGCAAGAACAACATGACCCATAGCTTTCTGAAAGACAAGTCATCAGGTTATCAGCAATCATGGATTTTGGAGCTTCTCCACTTCACACGCCACCCATGACTGGAGCACTTCTTTAGAGTGTTAGGGGGTGATGGTAGTGCAAATATATGTGTATTGTTGGGGGTGAGGTGTTGGAGATGAGGCAGCCACATGATGCCAAAAACACAAACACATGGAGCACTTGTGTTGTCATCATTTTCCCCCCTCTTTTGGGGGCCCTCCATCTCTTCAGTCAGATCTTTGAATTCTCTACTACAGTCTCTACTACAGTCTCATGCCGGGAAACAAGGTTGTAACAACACTGGTCAGCAACTCAGCATTCAAAAAACTATTATTATTTTCAACAAGCTACATCTACAGTTGATGAAACTAGACATTTTGGAAGAGAACAACAAAAGCTTGATTTTCAGTTAATGTATGCAGCACAGAATGTTTATCACTGAATAGCATTCCCCACTGGAAATCACACTATGGCTTAATCCATCATGATACCCAACAAATTACCATTACATTCAATGCTTTTGCAAACTCCTTTCTCTTGACATTAAAGAGCTGAATTTTTTATGAGGTAAATAGTTTGGAGTTAATCGAAGGTGCTTAAGTCATATTAACTCTAAGTAGTAGTGAATTAATTAATCGTGGCTTTTAAACTCCCAAGTGCCAGAAATTATTTTGCTTTTTGTGCACATAAATTTGTAGTTATTGAGCATTTAGGTGCACCTGCCATCAAATCCAAGACCAAGTCACAGTTAGTGTTCTTGTTGAGCTTGAAAGCTCCAGCCTTAGTCCAGATTGTAAAGCATTTGATCCTGAGTACCTCCATTGGTGGATGGTTTTGAGTATTCTGTCTTTGGTTCAGAAAGGCTCCGATTTCACTCTGTTTGTTTGTAGAGACCTCCTCTAGTATAGATTTGATCCAAGTCGAACAGATCCCCTGTTTTGTGGTACAGCAATTGCTGCTTCTCTCCTTTAGATCTTCCTCTCCCTGCAACTTTTGTTTTGATTTGAATCAAACAAGCTGGGTCTCAGCTTAAATTCAGAGTTTCGTTTGATAACTTCTTCTTGTCCTTCAGCTCATGCTGTCCAAATCTCACACTACCGGTGACAAGATCTTCAGCTTGTAAAACTCTTCAGTATCATGGTGTGTGCAGGTCGATCGCAATGCAGGTTCCGCAGTAGCTAGGCGTAATCTGCTGCATGGGTGCCAGCAGCTCTGAACAAAGTGCCATGGTGTGCAGAAGACCTCTTTCGCAAGCATGATCATCTTGTGATGGTAGCAGCTGTTCTCATCAAACAGTTTCTCACAAATTTCGGCACAATGCAAAGACGCATCATGATCGGCTTATTGAGAGGGATACAAAAAATAGGTATTTATGCATCCAATCCATATCCTTGAGTTTCTGAGCTTGTTTCCGGAAGAAGTCTTGAGCATTGACGAATTTGGTGATCAGTCTAGAAACTCAATCTCTTTCTGATCTTCTTTTCCAAGAAGAAACAAGAGAAAGATAAGAGAGGTTGATAATTTTCATTCATCATGCGCATTCGCACATGGGTCTTGTAAGTATGCAGGAAAGCAGAAGCTCACAACAACAGTACAACAGAAAATGGGCTCAAGTGTGCAAATTAAGTAATCTGGATCCAGTCATTTTTGAAAATCCCATAATTCTTTTAGACTGTTTGTCTCCATAGCTTGAGTTCCTTGTGAGACTCACTTTGAAAAAAACCTCGTGAAGCCTTCTTTAGAATCAGAATGGTGCTGCTGTCAGTCTAGAGATAAACTCTGAAAAATCTATAGCTTATGATCTTGGGCCTTTTCACCAGTTTGCCACATATGGTGAAATCCTCCTGTCTGTAAACTGTACATGGGCTCATTCATGATTAGCATTGAACATACAATTAGGAGTATTTCAAGTTTTATGAAACAGTCGAGATAGCTCAAGATGTGCCTGCATATTGACCCAGGTAGGGTAAATGGGGTATTGAAGACAGGCATGTTGATGAATCATCCCAGGGAGAAAGTCCCAATTTTGTCTCTAGAAAGAGAATGTGCTAGACCTCGAGATGCGGTGTTTGAACTTCTTGAGTTTTGATTTTGGATCAATGTTATGAAATTTTTTGATGGCGCTTATGACCATGTTCAATTGCAGGTGCTTGTTTGCAATGACAGCGATGAAGGCGGTAGGAAGCAAGAAGATGTGTACAAATGTCCATTTTCCTGAGGATTTGTCATTTGAGTTTCTTGTACCTGCAACAACAGAGGCAATTTTTCCAGCAGTGGACAGCAACGATCTTGGTCATAGACACTGTCGATCTGTCAGGTTTTATCGAAAGCTCAGACATCTGTATCTTCAAATCCGAGATGAACGGTTCAAGAAGATGCACTAGTTGCTGGGGAACATTGCTGTGGATCTATGTTAATCAGATTTCTTTGTGTATTTGAGGTTTTGCAGTGCTCCTAATAAAGCATCTGGGCCAACTTCTTGGAATTTCTCACCTCGAGCTTCTCTAAAGCAAGCTCTGAAAGAGGTGGAACCACTGCGTCTGGCACTCTTAGAAAGCTTCAGCTCAAACCCTTGTCTCCAATGTGTCTCCTAAGCTTTCTCAGCTTCTTAAATAATGTTGTATTGATATCAGTTAACAATTGTGGAATATGGGCTCTGGAAGATGGACTGGTTTTCTTGCAAAATGTATATTATCAACAATCTCTTGGAGGTACTGGATTTTGCTCATGGGACTTTAATAATTTATGTCCATGCAGAGTTTGCAGCACTGGAGATGGAAGATGGAGAGGAAGGGCTTGGAGGACAAGAAGAAGCAGATCCCCATCAGCCGGCGAGCTATACTTGAGAAAGATGTAAGGTCTATGTAAGATATCTGGTTTAGAAACATTCAAGGGTTATGTTAAATTGTTCCTGTTTTCTATTACATTGTGTTCTGATACATCTTAGATTTTCCAAGCCTGAATATGGAATAGATAATGGTCTCCAGTTTTTTCATTTTGGGTCTATGTAGGTGGTACACCTGCAAACCAGGTTGCATGATGAGAAAACACTCAGAATGGGTCTTGAGCAAGCACTTGGAGAAGCCTCTGATCCATGCACATCTCAAGATGTATCTGCAGATCTTGCACCCCAAGTAAGCGCCATGAATAGGACCATCTTGTATTGCTGCTGCACTGCAGGTGCTTTTTTTGTAGGTAGTGAAATAACATACCATAGGTATGCAGAGTTTGGACTGGAAATAGACTTGTTGTGATTGTTATTTGTCTATTGGGATGTGGTGGCAGGCTCAGGAGCTCATCACAGAGATTGTCTCACTTCAAAAGGAAGTTTCACATCTGGAGCAGCATGTGCTCTCACTTTACCGCAAAGTTTTTGACCAAAGATTGTCGACCCACCAATATGGAACTGACCTCTGCAGTTCAGAAGCTCAAGAGCCTAGCATTCTGATTTCACAATCATCGTACCATGTATCAAGGTTCAGAGCTGAACAACTTAGACAAACGCAGCTTCCTCCTTCCTCACCACAGCGCAGACACCCTGGATCTGTTGCTATGCAAGAATTCAAAAGACCACACTCTTCTACTGGTGTAAGCCAGGTCAAGACACAACATAGGTCTCTTCTCAACGATTCATTCTACTGTGTTGATAAAGAACCCGAAGCTGGTGGAGAGCCTCAAGGCTCCACTGCATCACCTGTAAGCTCTGATCTTTCTTCCAATCTTTGATGCTAGAACTTTTTGTATCCAATTTTTTTCACAATAATCATTGGAGATGCATGTGGATGCTCCCAACTGCAGGTGCCATAAGAACCTCTTCCATTCTATCAAACTACATCTGATATAAAATGGAGGGACTAGCATTACCAACTGTAATGATTGTATTCATTGTGTCAATCCTATTTCCCTTTCTGTCAAATCTTGGTGCTCTATGGTTGCTTGATTGATTCATGGAAGTTTATTTGCAGCAAGTATTGAAAAGTCAAATGAGCCCAGCCATTCAAGTCAAGATCCTGAAACCATCAAGCAGCTCAAGCCCTGTGAAAGTTGATACCAAGCAGACACCAAAGAAAACTTCTGAGGATGTTGTAGAGCCTTCATCAAAAACACCAAACCAGCTTGCTGAGGAGCTTGTTCAGTGCATGGCGGCAATTTACTGCAAACTTGCCAATCCACCTCTACCCAAATTTTCTTCTTTGTCACCCTCATCATCGTCTTCTTCCACAACAACACATGAATCTTCACATGAGTTCTCCAATTTGCATGATAGTTGGAGCCCTGGGTCGCAGACTGAAAACACATTTAGTGAGATGGATGGATGCATAATGCCTGACCCATATTCTGTAAAGGATGTGGGAGGAGAGGATGTTGGCCCATATTGTTCAATGGTGGAAGTGCCCTGGATTTGTGTAGACAAGGACCGTCTCACATATGCTACCCAGGCTCTTCACAATTTCAGGTAATGTTCAGGCCCATCAGATTCAGCATTTAAGAAGACATTGAAGTACCCAATCCACAGAAGGATGTGAATCTTAATCAGTGACATTTAGAGCCAGAAGGCAAGGGGGCCTGTATCAAGACCCTAACTCAATTTCTCAGTTGTGACCACCAATAACTTTGCATGCAACATTATTAAGCCATTCTCCGCAGCTTTAGAATAACCATTTAAATCACCATAAGGGAACAAACAAAAAAACCCATGCAGCCTAACTAAAAGCTGAATCCTTCATGATCTGTACAATCCACAGTGTTGCCACTCATAGCTGATTTTGTTTCATTTAACTATATTGGCTGTCACTGATGACCAGAACTTTTGGTAGTGAATGAGAACATTAACCTGGTGGTGTGCACTAGATTGATGGTGGAGCAATTGGAGAAAGTGGACCCAGGGCAAATGACACATGAACAGAAGCTTGCATTCTGGATCAACATCTACAATGCCCTCATGATGCATGTAATCCAACCCTCTTAACCTGTTGGCATCTTGAGCTCTTTATATCTGGCTTGAAAGATCCAAAAAGGCCAAGAGCTACCATTTTGGGTCAGTCCATGGTCTACTAGGGAGTTAGGGGATCCAGACTACCATCTAATGCTTTGCATATTATATGGGCAAACAGGCATATTTGGCTTATGGCATTCCCCAGAACCGATTAAAGCGCTTAAATTTGCTACAGAAGGTATCCACTCTTGACCAGTTCACCATGATGAAAAAGGACACATCCCTGTTTGCCAACCTTTGTAGAGGTGAATTTGCTTCACCAGATTTTGATTTTGCTGCATGAGGTACTCTGTCAAATTTTATGATATCACTGAAGGAAACTGATTGTTGAGAATGTAATGTAGGCAGCGTATAAAGTGGGAGCCTACTCTATCAATGCTCAAACAATTGAGTATTCAATTCTTGGTTGTCCTTCCAACCGTACTTCTCAGGTAAAAAAAGCCTCACCTCAAATCCAAATTGCTCTGCAACTATTTGCTTCAACTGGAAAAACATCCTACAATTTTATGGAAACATGATCACTGATATATTCTGATTATGTACGATGTGTGGAGCACAATGTGCATATTCTTCTGTCACTTGTTGATATTATGCCAGCTTAGCCTAGCTATGAACTGATCTGCTAGTGCCATGAATAATCTGGCTGCTGGCCTAACAGCAAGGTTAACTAATATTAGAAAGTGAGGGAATTAAGAAGCATGGATAACTACCAGGATCCATCTGTAGGCTTAGCAGGATGTAGAGTTGAGCTAGCTGGCAGAGATCCATCTGTGATAACTTTATCTATTGCCTTGACTGGGTTTGTTTAATTGTGTTGTGGGTGCTTGAAGTGGCTGCAAGCATTTTTGAAGCCAGGTACAACGTTCAAAGTGGGTGATGAGCGACAGGCTTATGCTTTACAGACACCTGAGCCTGCTGTTTGCTTTGCACTTTGTTGTGGTGGACACTCCGATCCTGCTGTAATGTCCCCTGAATCCTCATTGCCAATCTCTGTTGTATACATCCAGAGCAAATTTAGACCACTCACATGGTACATTTTTCATGATTGTCATGAGAGGATATTTTGGGACACAACATGGTTGGCAATACAAGTCTTTCTCAAACTTTGGAAGGTTCTTAAATGGGGCAGCATGTTGTAATTGTGAGCTTTTTTGGGCAATCTGAGACTCAAAGCCATTTTCTTCAACTAAACCAGAAGAGTGAAAACTGTTATTTCAGGTCCGTGTGTACACAGCAAAGAATGTGCGGCTTGAACTTGAGGTTGCTAAGCGTGAGTTCTTGCAAGCCAGTGTCGGGATCCATGGCAGCAGCAAGGTAAATGGGGTCAGGAGAAGGAGTGAACTAGTGTTATATAGCTTTTATTGCCTCCCAATTTTTGTTCATCTTTCAACCTCATAACAGGTATTTGCACATCAATTGTGCAGAAAGCATTGGTCCCCATACAGTTACAAGGCCCTCCCAGATTTTCAATCATGCCTATTGGAAAATTAGGTTAGATCTGTGCTTACATTATGTTGTTTTGCAAAGATTTCTGGGATGCGTAACATGGAAGATGAAGCTCATGGAAGTTTTTTGGATGACTCAGGTGTTGTTACCCAAAATCTTGGAATGGTATTTGCGGGCACTTGCGATAAACTCTTCAACAAGTTTGGTGGAATGGGTGTGCCAAAATGTACCTGGAAAGCTTGAGGCACAAATTCAGCAGTGCCTCAAACTGAATCCACACAAAAACCCAGCACATTGCCTTCGATGGGTGCCTTACAGCTTTGGATTCCGCTACATTTTTGTCCATGACCTTGCCCATCGCAACCCCATTCTGATAAATGACTCTGCCTTAAATGGTGTTTCTCTTGGTGTATAGTTGCATAACTCCTGAGGTGAGGATATAGAGTTTTAGAAACATGTGCCAAAAAATGAAAAGTTTGCCACTTTTTTTATTATCCACATCATGTGTAAAACATAACCAACTTTCTTGTTAGTGCCAAATGAAATGGGTTCTCACTGAACTTGGACTCTTATTAGGGTAGTTTGCAAGTGGTTAAATGTTTTCCCTTTCTCTTTTGGGGAAAAGCAAAGACACATACATAAGTAGTATCCCCACACCTTCTGCATGCATTGCTTCAAACTGTGTGCACTGTTTAGTTGGGAGAATGTGTTTACAGTTCTGGGGCTCTCAGAACCTTTTTGTATTACAATACTTAAGATTCAGATCCAGAATCCTTTTTGTTCCTTTGTGAGCTCAGGTCAGAGATGAAAAGGTGATTTATGAAAGTTTCCAAGTAGCAGAGGCCGAAGAGGCCTGTGATTTGTTGTGGTGGTGGATCCCCATTATGATTTGAGTACCTATTGTTACTTGTACTAATTAGTTGTGAGGATGAGTCCAAAGTAGTATTTTTTTAACAATCACAATTTGCTTCTTTCCAATGATGGGCTGCTTTGTTTGGGCAAAAGATACTGGATTAAGTGTGGAGATCTTGAGAACTGACTGGGGAACACATTTGAAGTTGGAACACATTGAGAGCATCATTGAAAACCTTTTGGGTACACAATGGGAACACTAAAATTCAACAAAAATGGTGAGAATGGGGGGAAGCAGGGAGTGGGGACATTTTTTTTGGATTTTGGTGTCCTTAATGTGTTCCCACTAGGTTCACAAGGATGCACCTAGTTTGTTTCCCATAGCACCAAACTTCATCCCATATCCTTTGCCCAAAATTCTACTCTGTATATAGCTACACCAAAGAGAAAGGGTACATAATCTATAATGTCAGGAGTGTACATAGTGTTTTCTGTGATGAAAGTGGCCTGGTACAAAAATTAAAATTAAACTTTTTTTTGGAGGCACCCTCACAACTATTTAATACAACTAACAATTCTAGTAGGTACCTTTGATAATCTAAGAGGTCATCTATAGTGATGAGTGAAGATTTTGTAGTTCAAAATCTTTTTAAGTGTACATATATAAGATATGTGCAACACATGTATAGTACACACATACTCTAGATTTTCAATTCTTCAAATTGAGCCCGATCAACCTCTAAGGTTTTTAGATTTGAACAAAATTGCACATTCAAATTGCTACTAAGTTAGGCTATATTAACCTAAGTAGGTACTTGTAGGTAGGTAGCCTAGACTACCTACCTTGCCTATCTTAGGTTGCCGACCTAGCCTAGCCTACTTACATAACTTACCTACCTATTGAACCTACCTACTCACCTATTTACCTACTTATTTAGTCTATCTGTCTATCTATATGACCTTTGAATATTGACCTACCTACCTAGCCTTGTACGTATAGGTACATAGGTAGGCTAGATACATAATAGCTAGGTGTAAATTACTTACATAGCCTATGGTAGATAGGTAGTTAGTTAAGTTATGTAGGTACACATGTTAAAATAGGCTAAATTAATTAAACTATTTATATAACTACCTACATATATTATTTTACTTAGGTTTGGGCTAGGCTAAGCTATGTAGGTAGTATGTAGTAAAGTAGGCTAAATAGTATGGGGGAGGTAGGTAGATGACTTTTGTATAGGACAAAGGATGTGGGATAATGTTGTAATGTTTCCTTGGACATTAGATTTTATTCCATATCCTTGTTCACAACCTCAATTTTGTAAACTATTGTAGTACTTGAACAATTTCGGCAACAAACCACTAAATAATTAATTATTTTAAATCTTAACTTTAGCACTACTTTTTTAATTCTGAAATTTTCAGCAAGTAATGGGTATATAAAGTAATAAATAGTCTTTTTTCGAGGTTGTGGAATAGTTTAGTGTGTTCAAATTGTCTCAATTTTAAATTTCAATATTTGAAGGTCTACGGTTCAAACTTGACAACTGAACTTTTGATTTTTTTTTAATTTTGGCACAAATACTAAATGAAATTTCAAAATTTTGGCAAAACAAAAAATAATTTAATTTATGTTGAATTCGTTTAGGTACTACGATATATAGTTAGGTGAAAGAATACTACACATAATATCCATTAGAAATATTCAAAATTTAAATGCCAATTGGGATGAATCAATCAAAGACTAAGATGTCCCCAACAAAATAAACAGAATCTTACCTACCTATCTACCTAGGTTAGGTTAGGTTAGTTTGAATAGAGGCCACATGTCATGTCTATAGTCATACGTTTTATCACATTGCAATCATGTTTATATGCATATGTCTAGTCATGTGTTTAGTCATACATCAAACTTGACCATAGTCATTAAACTCACATGGACTAACACTTACGACTATGACATGTTCATGACTAGATGACAAAAGTGACAAGTCCATATTGATTACATAGTCATGTAGTCATGAATGGCACACATGATTGCAAATGCAATCATGAAAGTAGTCATAATACCAAGGTTTTGGCATATTATAGCCTTTTACCTTGCCTAACTAGGCTACTATGTATTTACCTAGTCTAGTTACCTACCTACCTACCTACCTATTACATATCAACTAATTAACCTACCTACATACCCACCTACCTAATTTAAATTGGCCTTGAGATGATCAGTATTACACATGTAGTCCTAGTTATGACTATAGTTGTTGATTGTAAATTATTATAGTCATGTAATATAATTATAGTCGTTGATTGTAATGTATTATAGGCATGTAATAAAAATTACTAACCCACCCAAGGACATGTCCTCCATGACTAAAGATAAAACATGGTGGAAACTGTCCTAGTCATGAATGCTAGGTTTTGGAGTAATGCATACATAATAAAAGTTGTGTTACTAAGAAAAAACTAGCATTGTAACATCCATAAAATTCCATTGTAATGTGCTTACACCTTGGGAGATACATACATTTTTAAATACATTTTTAAATACACTTTTGTGTGTTTATAGGAATAGAAGTATATTGTAGAAGTTTCAATCTAATTTCTTCTATTGTGTAGGCTTTGAAAATCCTTTGCAATGTACTTTGCAATGAGGATTATAAACTTGGTTAGGATGTGGTAATGAAAAAGGAAAATTCATGGCTCTATGACATTGCATTTACGTATTGGGCATATGGAATTATGCATCATTTATTATGTGAGAAGGCATGAATGTGTTTTTGTGCTGAAAGGTTTGAATGAATGTTGAGGTTTGGGTCCAAAGTTTTTAAGGTGTATTAAAATCTTGTCACAATGTCACACTTTTATGTTTTTTTTACCATGTAGATACACATTCATGGATGATTATGATAAAATCTAGAATTGTAATGGTCCAAAATATAATCCTTTTGAATTTTTTGACTATTTTTGACTCATTATTTTTTATGGGGATCAAAATACAGTGTAAAAAAATACTACAGTAAATACTAGGTCCTTTTCGTCTTGTGTGGTACACTTTAAAGGATTTTCACTCATTTAAAGTAATGTGAATTGTGAGAGGAGTAGTTTGGGAAATTATGAGAAAAATTGCCTAATTTTTTTTAGTGATGATTGAAAAATGAATATGAGCTTTGAGTAATAACACCATTGTAGTGAAAGATCAAACATATAATGAACATAAATTTGAATGTTTGATTTATTAGTAAGGATTGTTTATAGAACATGTGAACCTAGGTGTGGAAAATCAAAATGAAAATTGGGATTGAATAAAAGTACAAGCTTTTGATTGGTGTGACAATTGAGTAGCTTTATTCATAGATTTGGACACAAAGTTTATGAAAGTGCAACAAGAGGATGGTCATGACATAAGATATACAAGTTGAAGAGAAGAATATGGGTTGTGGTATTGAAAATGAGTGATGAAATGAATCGCATTTTGAATTTGGAATTTTGAGCCAAGAGAAAAAGTTGGATATGATAAAAGTGAGGGTTTGATTCCAAAAGCCAATTTTGAAATCAAATGATGTAAAAAATTGTTGGAATTTGGTGTTGATTGTTGCTTAGTGTTGATTTTGAGAATCATTGTTCTAAGATTGGCATCCTATTGGATTAATCATGAAAAGATCATGTTACTCATGTTGCAATAAAATTTGAAAGTGTGTATTGAATGTCATAGTGTTCATCAAGTTGCAAGGTTTGTATTGCCTTCATTTGGATTACAAGGGATCCATTAATGAAAATCGATACAAAAACAACCTTGTGTTCTTTTTCACATGTTGCATTCTCACATACACACCCATTTTTGGAAGTTCAACAAAATGAAAGATGAACCACTAGAGCTTTGTTCATAAATTAACCCCACAAATATGAAATTGGGAATTTTGTTCACATTAAATTAGAATAGAAATAGAAATTATTCTTGCAAATAATACTTGAACCAATTCGCACACACGCACACACACACACTTCCTACATTATCCATGTACTATTGGAAGGCTATTTCATTATAACTTGTTACAATTTTCTTTGAACAATTTCAATTTTATTATCTATTGAGAATATAAAAACTTTTTCATACAATATAATTACAACAACCAGTATCATCTATTTTTGGATTTGAGAGGAACTTTGGATTTTGGTTTTTAGTTTTTTTTTGTTTGATAGATTTTGAAAATGTTTTTTAAATAAATTTTTACTAACTAGTAAATGAGACTTCATAAACATTAATTTCATAAGTCATGATGTTGACTACAGTTGCAACACTTTGCATGCCATGTTATCATCATGGGAAATTGAGTTGTTGGTAGTCACAAAGGTCAATGGTAATTTCAACTAACTAACTAGCTTTACATCACAAATATATAAATTAACACATATTGAAAAATAAATGGACATTTAATCGGAATGGTCAACACTAAAAATTTTATAACTGTATTAACATGGCAATGATCAACACTAAAAATTTTATAAGTGGATCAACATGGCAATGTGAATTGGCATGGCAATTCATTACCAATTTGTGGAAGCTTCTTCCAACAAGATTCAAAATCATATGATGAAACTTCCACAAGTTGATGGTGAACTAGCATGGCAATTTGAAAGTTAAGATAAAACTATCTTCTTTCCTAAACTCCTTGATATTCAATTGTTGGTAAAACAAGGGCAATATTTGAAAGACAATTATAGGAATGTTATTTTGTATGTATCGAGTTCCAAGGATGTCTTTAGTTTAGATGTTGGTGTATATTTTGCATATGATTAGAAAATTAGGTAAGTAAGGATCAAAGTAGTATTAGGAAATTCTATGATAGATTAGACGTTGAAAATCTTTGGCAAAATGACCAATCCTAAGGGGATGGATGAATTCTACTAAAGAAAGGAGTTAGAGGATGTGGCAGATTGGGTGGAAAGATTGGAGTTGGTTGTTGAGGTGCAAAATTATGATGACTCGTGAAGTTTTTTTAAATTGTTTGCCGAAATATGATAGGCAAAAAAAAGGAGTAGTATAAGAAGTTAACCCATGTTGCAACAATTTGGGCAACTATGAAAATTGCCATGTAATAAAAGTATGAGACCATAGATTTAGAAGATATTCACATTAGGCTTAATGCAATCAAATAAGAGCCTAAATAATGTGTCCAAGCCTATTATGATAGATTGGAAAACTTATTCACTAGGGGAAAAATAAAGGAAGTAGAGTAGTGGTGGGGATTTCTATTTAAACTTAGATTAGGAATTCAAAAATTATGTTGTGACCTAAGATTATTTTGATATGGACTATTTACTAATTGTTACATTTGAAGTGGAGAAGGTGATTAGGGAATTGGGAGTAATGCCATTTGAACCTTTCAAGGAGGAGTAGGAGGAATTGATGTTGAACACCAAGTCTTTTGTAAAAAAACATGTACATGCCTTGAATGAATCTTTGGTGAATTTTTTCAAGAGGCAACCAAAACCACAATAGTTGTCTCCATATGTAGGATCCGGCAATGCCAATGGATGTCAAATTTGTAATGCAACATATCCCCTAGCCATCAAATGTCCCAAGTATGCCAACTTTTAGCCAAAATGTCAAAAATGTGGAAGGCTTCATAGGATGGAAAATTGTGGTCTTAGGTGTACATTTTGTAATGGGATGGGGCATATTGAGGATAAATGTTGGAAGAAGAACTAAGGTTGGGATATTTACAAATAATTTTCTATAAGTCCCTGTCAATGATGATGATGAAACTTTGGCCCAATTAAATCATATTAACATGAGTACCCATGATTTATTCTCCCATGTTAGCTTACCTAAACATAAGGTACCTAGGAATGTTTTTGTAAAAGAAATTACTAATGATGATCAAAGAACTTCTAATTTCATAGGTGAATTGATAAAAGTTGGGATTGGATTGGAAAGAAGATCTAATATGAAATCCAAGATTATATCACATTTTCTCAAGGGAAAGGTCTCATTAAGTCCCATGGAGAAAATCCTAATTATATTGAAGGAGTTGGAATACTTGGAAAGCCTAGGGAAGTTGGCTAGAAGATGCAAGAATGAAGAACATGGAAGGAACCGAGTTGCCACCATTTCACCACAAGATGTTGGATTTGCTTGTGGACATGAATAATCACATTATTGAAAGCTTGGTGGATATTGAATTTTTGATGTCCAATATAACAATTAACATGATCAAAAAGTTGGCTATCATGCAATTGGTGGGTTTATTAAAGTCTTATAAATAGCTACAAATGCAATGATACAAGTGATGAGCAAAATCAACAAATTACTAGTCTATGTGGATGAGGTTGTACAAAAAATGGAATTTACGATGGTAGACACAGATAGTATCAATGTATTGTTGGCATTGGATTTCCTAATCAAGATTAAAATTATTGTCAATGTTCAAGTATGACATGGTTTAAGTGTTGATGTGAAAATATTACCAGTGAATATGGTAACTTGTTGCAAGTGTTGGAAAAGAGTCAAAAAATCAAGATGGTGGATTTCAACATTATATGCATAAGTCTTTGCAAAACTTGTAGCTTGACGAAGAGAAATGTAATTTTGATTTCTTTGAAGATAAACACTTGTTAGATTTTGACCAACTTTATGATGACCTTAGATTTGAATCTAGTGATGATGATGAAGAATTAGGAACAGAAGCAAGTGATGATCAACTCAAATCAATCCTACAAAAGGAGATGGTGCAAGAACTGGAACTAAAGGACCATTGGTTCAATTTTTTTATGAAAGAAGAGGTGCCAAAACAAATTTGTATTTTAGTTTTTGGGAAGAAGTGGAAAAGGTGATGGAAGATTCTTCTCTAATGAAGATGACTACTTCAATTGGCTAAATTGTGTTGGTCATGAAATAGAACAAACCTTTAAGAGTTGTAGCATATCAAATCCAAATTTACCAACATTGTTTCAAATTCATGCAACAAAAGGAGATTTAACATGGAGGTGAAAGAAAACATAAGATAGAAAAACAATGGGAGGAGATCATGAATAGGATAAAAGTTGACCAAACATTGGATTAACTAAAGTTTAAAAAATTATGGCAATTTCTAGAGAACTTTGCAAATGTATTCACATGGAACATGAATGAATTGAGATGTTGCATTATAGGGGAACATTTCATAGACACCCAAAGATTCATTTGTTGCAAAATAATGTTAAACATGTTATCATATTGGGAGGAAACAAAAGTCAACAAATAGATTCAAAGATTTTTTATTTGTGCAAGATGAGATTAGTCAACACATTAAAATATGTATGCAAAGTAATATTTCATGTGAATAGAAATGGTAGTAGTTCATTTTGCAATGATTACAAGCCCTTTAATTTGCACATGAAACGAGATGCTTTAACAATGCCATTGGTGGAAGATGTCTTATCCCAACTTGGGAATTATTAAAAAAAAAATTCATGGATTTGTACAGCAACTTGTAGTAGAAAAGGATGGCACCAAAGATCAAAGAGAACTAAAATCATTATTTAATCTAGTTCATTCAATTGGGCAATCATGCCTTTCAATTTCAAAAATGCAATGAGTATGTTCCAATGTTGGGTGGGTTTTTTATTTGCTTTTGGGTATTAACCAAGTATATCACCAAATATATACATATATGACCGCCAAATATCATCATTTGAAAGACATGGCCCCACCTCCTATTCGGACATTTTAGAAACTTGATACCTGTTCCACTTCATAATTGACCTTCTAAAATTCAAATATCTGGACCCAACTTGGGGGGGGGGGGGGTAATTGGAAAGGGTATTTACTAAAAACTTGGCTTATACCCTTGTAGTACCAAACTTATACCCACCTCCAGCTAGTATGGTTAGGGTGAGGGTTTTTTAGTTTCTAGAACTTGCATTTTGCACGTTTCATGTTTCCTTCATTTTTTGCATTTTCCTTCTGCCTTTGCAATGTCCACTTTAAGCTTTCTATTGATGCACCATTAGAGCTATGAATGCAACCTATTGGCCACTAGAGTATTAAGAGGAATCAATCAAGCATGGCGAATCCAAAGCCAAGTGATTTACGTGAAGAAGGTATGTGGTTCTTGAACTTCTATCTTCAACAATTTTCTATTTGCAATTTAGGTTAGAAGTAAAAAAAAACAAATCGATTGATTGGTTTGAAAATAATGCATGAAATAGTTATTAGTTGTAGTTTGTAGCCTCCTTTGTGCTAATAAATATGTTTATGTTTTCAAAGGTGGGAGAAGACAAGGGATTTCAACATAATTGTTATCTATTACCAACTGATAAGAATGTTTTTGGTCTATAATATCCAAATTTCATTATTTTTGTGTGTTTCACTTGTTTTTCATTTTACACCTTGCTACAAGTTTTGTTCAAAAACGCATTTGTAAAACAACAAGGGTGGGGAAGGGCTTGAATCAACTTTCCCATTTTTTATTTTTTGTTTTATTTTTGTTTACTGACTATTGGTCCCCTCACCTATTCCCAAATAGGCTACATGATGGTACAAGCATACATGGTAACATTTGACAAAATCTTCAAGATGCATCAAGTGGCTTGCAAGATTTTTCACTTCATGAAGCTTTAAACTTTAAACCTTAAACTATCACCTTGTTTTTCTTAAAAGATTATGAAGTTTCATGTTGTCAGAAGTTTTTTTATTGCAAAGGTTAGGAAGATTTATGAACACTTCATAACTTGTTTAAATTATTTTATGATATTGTGTTAGTTTTTATTGAGCAATTTTTTGATGAATTTTTCTTCATGCCTTACCATGAATACTATGAATGTTCATGATCTCCATTCTAATGAAGATTTCCAAGCTTTTGTAGGACATGACAATAGTAATATTGGTAATGTTTAAGCAACAGGCCATGGGGAGCTAAAGAATCCATTAGTTGTTGATGCTAAAGTTGTGCATGATGATGCATCTGTCACCAAAATGCATTTAAATATTTGCAAAAATAGAGGCTTCTATGGAAGCCAAATTACCATACTTCATTCACATGGGCTTTTTAAAAATAAATAATATAACCAACTTGTGAATTTGGAACATAATTAGATCATGAGGTGTATTATTTGCCATAGTGATTCTACTAGTCTTGAAATCTTAGCCATGATGCACACCAAGTGTAGGAAAGGATTGACTACATACCACAAGTCTAATGGAATTATAGCTATGAAAAAACGTGTTGAGGGTGAGCATTTTACGCTTGTGAAGAGGTTGGCAAAAGATCCCAATTGCATTGTAGTAGAACCTGGGCTCCCATTGATCAAAATGCTAAGTAAGAAAAGGGCACACGTTTATCCATATGAAATTTTTGGGCTTTCTTATACTTCAAGTAAGTTCAAAAAAGATGACCCAACACAAGTGGGTTTCTTGGATGATCTCATGTTGTTGGTGGTGAAAGTGTTTTTGCCTATGAGGATTTTAGAATTTGTTTGGCTCTAAAGCCTCTCATATTGGTTTTATCTACAAATTGTCCTCCCATCCAGGAAGGCTTTTGTTGAAACTATTATACTTAACTTAGTAAAAAAAACCATGATCTATATGTGCAGCCTACATTGGTTGGTTGTTTGTTCGCCACTTGCACATTCAACTTATGGATGTTAAAATCCTACATCATCCCCAAAATATATAACCACCTTGTTTTAGTCCTGGGATACTAGATTTGTATCAAATATTTCTGTAGCACCTTGCCACAATGCAGTCATGCTTCCCATTGCATAAGTAATGTACACACCACTAGATTTCTTTTCTTCACTTTTGTTCCATTAATTAAACAACAAGTCATTAGTTGTCACCCCTTTGGGATCCTACCACTTGTAATTGATCATCATCACAACCCATGATTGATATCATTGCAACACACCAAACCAAACCAAACTCACAAAAACAATGCAAAAATCCATTAGGTGCATGTGTGAATAAAGAAAATCACTCAAGTGTTGTGAGAAAATTTTGGTGTCAATGGGTCTAAAAACAAGTCTTGCCAATGGAATTGCTAGGTAGAGTTTCAAAGTATTTAAGATTACAACATGTAGATATTGTATTTTCAAAAGAGATGTTGAGGACCTTACTTTAGTGGGTTGGCACATGCATTAAGTGTATTTGCTTCATGTTGGCAAAACATGAGGAATAGTTGTTTTTGGTTTTTTATTGAGTTATTGTCCACCATACCCTAGATGGGATGCTCAATCTATGTTTGTCCATACCATAAAAAATGCCAATTATCATGCACTAGTTGCCAAAATAGGAATCATTGAAATATGTATGTTAAGGAGGTGAAGAAATGTTAGGAACAAACTTTAGTATGCACTAGGGGCTTTATTTGGTAATGTAATTTCTAGAAAAAATAACTTGTGGATTAACAAAAGGCATACAAAATTAGATAGATCATTCATCTTAACCACTATCGCACCTACATGTTAATAGTAGAAGCCAATTGAGGATCCTTTATTGACCCAAATTTTATAAATGTGGCAAATGTGATGAAACCACTCAATCAATGTTGAACATGTTTTTTATATAATCAACTATGAAATGTACGCTCAAAAGTGCAATTATTTGAAGTCAGAATATGAACACCACCCATGAATCTAAATGTTTTTTATCATTCTTCATGTGCTTCACAATCAATTGGTTGCATATTTAGCAAATATTTTAACACAAATTACCACATCATGGCCATCACAAATATCTTTTGACATGAACAAAAAATAACAACTTTACAACATTCATATAAGTTGTATGTATTTCCAAACATCATCTTGAAGCAATTGCACACCAGGCATAAGCACATTAAACCCCCAAAAATTGTAATCACAAGTATAATCTTTCCACAATTAATTTTTTTGGTAATGTTGTAGCCAAAAGAAGAGGGTCCTATGAAAACATACATCACATACACTATCTGATGTGAACCCTGGCGTCCATGTTTCACAGATCGATCTCACACCTACTGACAGCTCAACATCTCCAAGATTCAAACTGGCTTCCTGCTCTCCTTGATTCCTTAACGATTCAAAGATTGACAAACACAACGACACAACAATTCAACAACACACACTTCCGGTCATGCATCTCTACACTGATGCAATTCCAAAAAAAGTTCTTCATTTTTATTCACAGAATATGTACATCCTCGAAAGCTCAAGCAATTCTTGCCATTAGAAGTTCACACAAAGAAAAAAGAGGGTCCGATGGTGCCTCAATATATTGTTTTTATTCTCCTTAATTCCTCTCATCTACT